>Ga0256405_10000895_pt1 | contig 90219 bp, 75 predicted proteins | sample RumenRJG_02DNA_FD_189096 | JGI IMG/M metagenome (GOLD analysis project Ga0256405, IMG submission 189096) | Bovine rumen microbial communities from Lethbridge, Alberta, Canada - RJG_02 | ecosystem: Host-associated > Mammals > Digestive system > Stomach > Rumen | place: Canada: Alberta... | reverse complement strand
TGTTAACATCTTCAACTGCTTTGATTTTCTCTTTTCGAGATAGTTTTCTGTACTCCAATTTTCCTCCTCTGTTACCTATTCGGTTCCAGTGGAGGAAAAAGTGTTACCTAAACGTGCACCAGATCAGTCAATAATTTTACTAAATTTATACAAAATTGTCTGCATTTTAAACAAATGCAACTCAGACAGGAATCAGAACCAGAGACGTCTCGGCAAGACCGGTGTCGTTGCGCTGGATCAGTGAAATCCCCTGGGCCTTGACGTTGTCGTTGACAAGCAACGTGACTATAAGTGAACAGGTTTCAGTATCCTGAAGATCTGCCTTATCGTACCTGACCGTGAACTGTACAGGGAAGTTCAGAAGGTTTCTTATCCTCTGATGTGAGATTTCGGAGACAAGGCCGGTAACGGAATCGGTTTTGATCAGAGAGATGTCCAGGATGTCGTAGGCCGTCGGAAAGAAGAATCCCACACCGTAGCTCACAGATCCGACAAGCATCCCTATCTCGTTCTTCTTCTCCTCATTTCTGGAAAGACTGAACTGCTTGGGCGCTTCTTCTGATGTGGTGGCACACGAACAGAGAAGCAGACAAAGAACTGTCAACAGGATTGCCGCCGGTAGGAAACGCTTCATCCGTCAGGCCTCGGGACCTATGGTCTCTTCGTAATGCTCGGTTCCCAGTGCAAGAATCCTTGAGATGTGCTCGTCGTTCAAGGAATAGATCACATTCTTCCCATCCTTGCGCCACCTGACAAGCCTTGCAACACGCAGCAGCTTGAGATGCTGGCTGGCAACAGATGCCGATATACCCAGGTTTGCGGAAATGGAATTGACATTCGCCTCCCCGGAGTCAAGGAGAAAGAGGATCTTAAGTCTGGTTGGGTCTCCGAAGACTTTGAAGAAATCGGCGATATCGGTGACTTCCTCTTCGGGCAGGATGTTGTCGAATTCCATAGAAAACTCCTGAAAAAAGTATAAATGAAATGGTGTTGTCTGAAAAGAGAAATCACGGTAGGCTGGCAATTGTTACAACCGAGAGTGAAAATGGCAAAAAAAGAAACGGTTTCAGGATCTCAGAGATTCGAACAGTACTACAGTTCAATATACGGGGAAAGATGGCCCGACCTGAGAAAGTCGATGCTTGAGGAAAGCTCCCCTGTCCTGCTTTCCGAAAAGCTGGCTGCACCATATTACATGGACAAAGCCTCGATTCTAGCTGCTAATATACTTCCTATATCGGAAAACTATTCGGTTTTAGATATGTGTGCAGCCCCCGGAGGCAAAACTCTGGTCCTTGCGATGAAGCTGAACGGCACCGGGAAGCTTGTTTCCAACGACAGGTCGGCAGCAAGAAGAAACAGGCTGATCACCGTCCTCGACACCTGTCTTCATCCGGCTCAGAGATCCGTTGTGAAGGTGACAGGCCATGACAGCACCACTTGGTCACTTCATGAGAAGGACATGTACGACAGCATCCTGCTCGATGCACCGTGTTCATCGGAGCGCCATGTGATCAACGATGACAAAGCGCTCTCCCAATGGAGCCCCAACCGGCCGAAGATGCTGTCCAAACAACAGTTCGCAATGCTCTGCGCGGCTTTGGATGCCGCAAAGGCGGGAGGTTACATCCTCTACAGCACATGCTCGATCTGCAACATGGAGAACCAGGATGTGGTAGAACGTCTTTTCAGAAAACGCGAAGGTCAGTTCGAGGAAGTAGACATGCTGGGCTTAAATCCGGATCTTGAGACACTGTCCGAACCTCTGGAGCATGGAAGGATAGTTCTTCCGGATGCACAGAGCGGCTGCGGGCCTCTCTACTTCTGTCTGTTGAGAAAGAGAACCATAGGCTGTAATATTGATTCAGGAGAAAAGGATGACTAGGACATATCTTCTTTCGGTGCTGCTTGGCATAATCCCGATTTCAGAGCTCAGAGGAGCGATCCCCTATGCCTATTTCAACGGAGTTCCCCTCTGGATCTCCTTTCTGATTGGAATCCTCTCCAACGCCCTTGTCCCCTTCATCGCCTTCCTTTTCTTCAACACGCTCCACACCGTTCTGGACAAATGGAGCGTCTATCACAACTTCTTCGAGAAAACAGTAGCCAGGGCACGCAGGAAGGTCGGCGAGAAAGTTAATAAGTACGGCTTACTTGGCCTTATGTTGTTTGTGGCTATACCTTTACCTATTACAGGAGCATGGACGGGAACCGTAGGAGCCTGGGTCATGGGACTGGATAGGAAGAAGAGCATACTATTTATCCTTCTGGGCATACTGATCTCAGGAACAATTGTCACCACAGTCATATACACAGGGTCAGGAATAGCCAGTCTGTTCACAAAGAAAATCGATATCTAATCCTTATATCACATAAAGTTAGTTCAGTTAGTTAGGACCACTCCGAAATACTCCGGAAGCTCAATCACATCCGCATCTCCATCTTTTCTTATCGCCACTTTCTTCTGGTTCATACTTCTGATGGCAACCTTCAGGCCCTTGGCATCCGAAACAACGTCCCCCACCCTTACAGTCGTGCTGCTTCTGGACATGTTGAGTATGACCGCTGTCACATGACCGTCATGGCTAAAGCAGTATGCAAGAACTCCATCCGGAACCTTATGGGAGAAGACTGCATCGGACAGAGCGATCTCGGAGCGCTTCTTCTTCAGGTCGATCAGCGCCTTGTACAGAGAGAGCATGCTGCCTGCATCGTCCTTCTGGATGCTGACCGTGATCTCTCTCCAATCATCCGAATAGTTGCATGCGAGCCAAGGCTTTGCCGGGCTGAAACCCATGTTCTCCGACTCATCCCACTGCATGGGTCTTCTTTCCCCGTCCCTGCCCTTGTGGATAGGCCAGTATCGCTTTCCAAGCGGGTCCTGTATCTCCTTTTTGGGGAAGGTCTTGCTCTTCATCCCTATCTCCTCTCCGTAATAGAGGACACTGACTCCCCTCTGGAGGATGAGATACATGGCATGGAGCCTTGCAAGCTCCTCGTCGTTGCCGGCCCTGGTGATGGCTCTGGCATTGTCATGGTTTGAAAGGACCCAGCAGGGAATGCGCCTCTTGTCCAGAGAACAGAGGTCATACCATTTCTCGGCCACATTCCTCATGTTTTTGGCATTCAGGCGCTGCACCATCAGCGAGAACTCGAAGCAGAGCTGAAGCTCGTCGTTGTCTATTCCCATATAGGACGCACTCTGCTCCATCTGACCCGTGCCCTGGATCATTATCTCGCCCATCATGACACGTTCATCATACTCGTCGATGACAGACCTCAGCTGCCTGATATACTCGTGAGTATACTCGGTATTTCTATCATATATATGATTTTGCATATCATAGGGTCTGGGTGTCATCCCGAACATTAACGGATTGGACCTGAGATCAGGATCCTTTCCTATGGCATTGATGACATCCAACCTGAATCCATCCACACCCATATCCAGATAGAAGCGGACCTCGTTGAATATCGCCTTGCGGCACTCCTCGTCATGCCAGTTCAGATCCGGCTGTTCCTTCAGGAAGGAGTGCAGGTAGTACTGGCCTCTCTTCTCATCATATGTCCAGGCCTTGCCGCCGAAGCACGCCATCCAGTTGTTGGGAATCTTGTCGCGCCAGATGTAGAAATCAGTGTACTTCCCTTCTCTGAGCCGGCTCTTCTGAAACCACTGGTGAAGATCGGAGCTGTGGTTGAGCACCATGTCCATCATCACCTTTATCCCCAGACCGTGAGCTTTGCTGACCAGCAGGCGTAAATCGTCCATGGTTCCGAAGATGGGGTCTATGTCCGTGTAGTCCTGGACATCATATCCGAAGTCCCTCATGGGACTCTTGTAGATAGGGCTCAGCCAGATGGCGTCGACACCCAGGCTCTTGATGTAGTCAAGTCTTGAGATGATTCCCGGGATATCCCCTATTCCGTCGTTGTTCGAGTCCTGGAAGCTTCTGGGATAGATCTGATAGATGACAGCATTTTCAAACCAGCTCATGTTTTCCTCATATAAAAGTAATAGATTTCAATATTGTTTAACCCGTATTTTTCTATTGTTTTTATAAGTTTTTATACGATTTAAATATAAAATCAACAAATTTTATATAAAAATCATAATAATCCTGATTGTTTTTATAGCTTAATCATATAATTTTGATAGAATATTAATAGAAAAAAATGTAATTCAGATATATATCTTCAATTCTTGTATTTCTTGGCGAATTCTTTCAGAGCGAACCTGATTCCGGCGGCCCATCCAAGTCCGAGCTCGGCGAAAAGATCCTCGAGTTCCTTCTTGAAAGAAGGCTCGATAGAGAATGTTGTGAGGATCTTGTTCTCCTTTCTGCGCACGCCTGTATCACTTGAGAAAAGCTGCTTGGCTTTCCTTGTGATATCTTCATCGTACTGTACTGAATCTTCCGGATTTCTCTTCAAAGCCATAATCACACCGTCCTAAACCACTCAGTCCCAGATAACCTTCTCAAGGCTCAGAATCGACTCGATTGTCTTGTCCTTCAGTCCCCTGCCTCTCTCTTTATAGAGCTGCGGGGCAACAGAAGCCTCCTGTGCCTTGCGGAATACCGGATCCACAGGAATCCTGTAGACCTCGAAAGAGCCCTCCTGGGCCGCTTTAAGTATATCTCTGTGTTGTCTGATTCTTTCGTCGTAGGAATTGATGATGACTCTCGAGTGCTTCACCTGGCTTCTGAGATTCTTCTTGAGCCTTTTGAGCTCATCGATGAAGATCTCTAGACCGTCAAGGCTGAAAACCTCCGGTGTCATCGGCGTGATGACCTCATCGCTTGCGATTATGGCCGACCTCTCAAGTCTTCCAAGTCCCGGTGAGAGATCGAGGATTATATGGTCGAAATCCTTTGAGAGCTCACCTACCAGGTCCTGAAGCACAAACGGCTCCTCTGCAAGCTTGGTTTCGCTGTAATTCTTGAGTACTCCTCCGATTCCGAAGGTAGGAAGAAGATACAGATTCTCGACCTGCTCGACAGGAACTATTGCATCATTTATATAGCATCTTCCCTGGACAACATCGGCAAGCTCATATTTCGGGGTCTTCTTCAAGAACCATGATGAGGCGTTGCCCTGCGGATCGACATCGATCAGAAGCGTCCTGAACCCGTCCAGTGCGGACTGGCAAGCAAGAGTACCTGATATAGTTGTCTTTCCTACTCCACCTTTCTGAAGATGGAATGCAATAGTTTTAGCCATAGTATTCCTGTAAAATCAAATATACTCCACACCTAAAAATCATACAAGAGTTTTTTATTTCAAAATATCTTCCATATATTTTTAATTTGTTTCTATATAATTTTAATATCGTTTTAAATTTGTTTATGTATCGTTATAAATAGTTTCAATTAGATAATGAAATAACACGAATACAAAAAAAAACGGACCCTTGCGAGTCCGTTCAACAGCATCAGCTATCTATTATTTCTTGTTATCTCCAAGAAGAGCCCTCAGGAACTCATCCTCTTCATCGTCGATCTCAAAGTCCTTGGGAGCATCCTTAGCCTCTTTCTTAGGCTCATTCTTCTCAGCCTTCTTGGCAGGCTCCGCAGGCTTTGCCTCGGTCTTGATCTCAGGAACTTCCTCAGGCTTCGCCTCTTCGTTCTTTGACTCTTCCTCGGAACCGACTTCGGCTTCCTCAGCCATGTCCTCTTCCTTCGACTCCTTCTTCTTTTTCTTTACATTGGAGGACTTGATTAGAGCAATTACGAAGTAGACAAGACCACAGAGACAAACCAGTAGTCCGATGCTGAAGAGAATCTCATGCGTGACGAAGTACAGGACCTTGCTGAAGAAGGAAATCTTCTTCTCAACAGGCTCTGCAACCTTTGTAGCAGCAGGCTTAGAGACCTCTGCAGGTGCTGCAGCCGGCTTGGGCTGCTCAGGCTTCTTCTCCTCCACCTTGACGGCAGGAGCTGCAGCGGCTGTAGCCTCAGGCTTCATCTCCTCAGGCTGCTTTGCCTCTGGTTTCTCCTCAGCCTTCTCGGAACTTGTGAAGACGAAATCCCAGTCATTCTCGGTAGTCTCTTTCTCCGGAACAACAAGTTCCACATCAACCGGAGCAACCTCAACTGTGGCCTCATTTTCCGGCTCTACAACAACTTGCTGCTGCTCGGTAATGATCTCTTCCTTGACAGACCCTTCCGGTTCCTTTACCACCGGAATGTCTTCAACTACAAGAACCGGATCAGAGGAAACCTGCTCCACTACAGTGGCCTGGACCACTTCCGGAGTCTTGGTGGTTTCCTGCTTCTTGGTCGCACACGAGGCAAGAACTGCCAGAAGAACAACCAGAACCACTATAAATGACTTTCTCATCCCCAATCTCCTATAAATCACGGAATCAGAATGATTTGAGAACATCGATATGTTTCTGCGACTTCTCGATCTTCTCTTCGAACTCAGCCTTCTTACCCTTCTCCTTGTCGATAGCTTCCTGCTTGGCATTGTTCAGGAAGTTCTCGTTGGAGAGCTTCTTGTTTACAACATCCAGAAGGGCCTGGGTCTTCTTTATCTCAGTTTCAATCCTTGAAATCTCTTTGTCAACATCAATTGCATCCCTTACAAAGACATAGGTCTCGAAGCCCGCGCCTGCGATCGGGAAAGCACCGCTGACATCGGATTTTCCGGCGTCATCGATTGTAAGGTCATCCGAGTTGGCGAAAACCTTCAGAAGGTCCACATGGGACTTCATGAATGCGGAAAGATCACCGGCCTGGTCCATTCTGACGACCATCCTCAGCTTCTTCTCAGCACCGATTCCAAGCTCTGCCCTCATGTTTCTGATACCACGGACAAGATCCTGCATGGCAACCATCATCTGGGCTTCTTTCGGGCTCTTTCTGGCCTCAAGATACTCAGGAAACGAAGAAACAATAACTTTGCCTTCCGTATTCGGAAGCTTTGACCATATCTCTTCTGTGATGAACGAGAGCATCGGATGCATCATCTTCATGGACTCTGCAAGGATGTCCATCAGGATTGAAACGATTCTGTCCTTCTCAGCATCGTCGCCTGTGTACAGCGAGAGCTTGGAAGCCTCGACATACCAGTCGCAGAAATCGTTCCAGAAGAAATCGTATGCGGCCTGTGCAGCCTCGTTGAACTTGTAGGCCTCGATTGCGTTTCTGACCTTCAGAACGTTTTCGTTCAGGCTGTGGTAGATCCACTTGTCGACCGCATTGAACTTCGAAGGATCGATCTTGACCAGATTCCGGCCCTCAAGGTTCATCAGAAGGTATCTTGTTGCGTTCCAGATCTTGTTTGCAAAGCGGGAACCGAGCTTGAACGAATCCATGTCCACAAGAACGTCCTGGCCCTGTGTTGCAAGATAGCAGATGGTGAACTTCATTGCATCGGCGCCGTAGAGATTCACGACATCGATCGGATCTATGCCGTTTCCGAGGCTCTTTGACATCTTGCGGCCCTTCTTGTCCCTTACAAGGCCCGTGATGTAGATATCATTGAACGGAACCTTGCCGTTGAACTCCAGCGATGCCATTATCATCCTGGAAACCCAGAAGAAGATGATGTCATATCCGGTCACAAGTGTGCTTGTCGGGAAGAAACGCTTGAAATCAGGTGTTTCCTGCGGCCATCCGAGCGTGCTGAACGGCCAAAGCCATGACGAGAACCATGTATCGAGCACATCCGGATCCTGCTTGAGGTTCTTGCTTCCGCACTTGTCGCAGCAGCAAGGATCCTCACGCTTGACCATCATCTCACCGCAGTCCTGGCAGTACCAGACGGGAATCCTGTGTCCCCACCAGAGCTGGCGACTGATGCACCAGTCGCGGATGTTCTCAAGCCAGCTTGAATATGTGTTCTCCCAGCGCTTCGGATAGAAGCGGATGTCACCGTCACGCCATGCCTTCAGAGCCTTGTCAGCCATGGAGCGCATTCTGACGAACCACTGCTCGCTCATGTACGGCTCAACGGTTGTGTTACATCTGTAGCAATGGCCGACTTCGTGCTTATATTCTTCACACTTAACGAGATAGCCCTGTTCCTCAAGTGTCTTTGCGACAAGGTCGCGTGCCTCTTTTGCAGGAAGACCGCGGAACTGCTCGGGACAGACATCGTTCAGAGTTCCGTCCGGATTGAGGATGTTGATCGGCTCGAGGTTGTGTCTCTTTCCGCACTCCCAGTCGTTCGGGTCATGTGCCGGAGTAATCTTGACCATACCGGTTCCGAACTCGATTCCTACGAAGCTGTCGGCAATGATCGGAATCTCGCGGTCTGTAAGCGGGAGCTTGAGCATCTTGCCCACAAGGCTCTTGTAGCGCTCGTCATCCGGGTTGACTGCAACAGCCTGGTCTCCGAACATGGTCTCAGGTCTTGTCGTTGCCACTGTGATGTAGCCGCTTCCGTCTGCGAACGGATATCTGACATCATAGAGATGTCCGACATCTTCCTGATGCTCGACCTCATCATCGGCCAGAGCTGTTCCGCAGTGCGGACAGTAGTTGACCAGATACAGGCCCTTGTAGATCAGATTCCTCTCATAGAGGGACACAAAAGTCTCTCTGACGGCCTTTGAAAGACCCTCATCCATTGTGAAGCGCTCGCGTGACCAGTCGCATGAAGCGCCGATTGTCTTGAGCTGGTTCACGATGATGTCGTGATGCTTCTCCTTGACCTGCCAGGTTCTCTCGATGAACTTCTCACGTCCAAGATCCTGACGTCTCAAACCTTCCTTTGCAAGCTGACGCTCCACAACGTTCTGTGTTGCGATTCCGGCATGGTCGGTTCCCGGAAGCCACAGCGTCGGACGGCCGGTCATCCTGTAGTATCTTGTGAGAATGTCCTGCAGGGAATTGTTCAATGCATGTCCCATGTGCAGGATACCGGTGACGTTCGGTGGTGGCATTACAATGACAAACGGCTTTTCATTACCGTCTGCAGGCTTGAAATTGCCGTCCTCAACCCACTGGGCGTAGATACGCTCCTCAAAGTCCTTCGGATTATAGGTCTTTCCGAGTTCAATGGCTTTCATCTTTGCTCCTCAGCATGCGCCTCGCGCGCATACTAACAATTATTCTCATTCTAACTGTGTAATACTATTAAAAAAAGCCAAACAGCGCAATGCTCCCGACAATCCATAGATCAAACACAGCAAATACATGAAACATATATCAATAGCAAATTATTAGCATATTAAATTCATATCTCTTTGATATTGTTTTTATATCTTTTCAATAACTTTCTACGTATATTTATATAACTTATGTACAGACCAAATATCGCATTAATATAATTTCAATGTTTGTATTGATGATCTTTAATATACAACCATCATCCCTCCACGATTGTTCATTGGCTGTGGGTTGCCTGTGCAGCGCTCTGCACATGCCAGGCGGGGCGCAGCCTTCAGCCTTGGCGCCCGACGCCTGAGGCTTGTGCGAAGATTGCCGATGCATCAGGCCACACACCGGCCCATGAACATGAGGGCCTGTCCTCCATCTTCCTTTACGGACGCATTCCCGATTTCCCTCATTCCGTCCGTAAACAAAGTGCCTGTTTCCCTCTGTCGTACGGACGGATTCGAAGTTCTTGGCTTTATTGCTGTAAGGAATCCATCCGTTTTACAGCAGGATCGCAAGAAAAGACATTTGCGTCCGTAAGATCAATCCTGTTTTGTACAGCAATAATGGGAGGATTTTTCTTTTTGTCCGTAAAGAGCCGGATATCATGTGCCTTTCCTACAGCAACTTTCATCCAATTGCAGATGATTGCTGTAAAGCCACATGGTCACAAACAGAATTACCATTGGCTTTCCATGGTAAAGACAATTGGGAATGCCTTGGATTGTACCAACGGAATAATAAGAACAAAGGATTCAACGGCAATGGTCATTCCCCGGGACTGGTCATAAGCCGATGTGTGGCCTGTGTATTGGCAATCCATGCACAGGTCATGGGCGTTGGGCGCAAAGGCTTGATGGCCGCGCCCCGCCCGCCATGTGCATGGCAACACACAAGCAACCCACAGCTGATGAACAGCCCGGGGGCAAGGGGTTAGACATACGGAAGAACACTTCACAAAAGCAAGCCTGCATCCATTTCAGGCAATAACCATGGTTTGGTATGCACAAATGAGACTGTATCAATGAGTGTTTGCATCCACATCAAAGGTTTTGATGGAAAGTGGTGGCAAGGAAAAACAATTCTTTGCATCCCAAACAAGCCAAGTTCCTGTTTCCGGTGGCAAAGGCTGGCAGATTTATGCATCCGTTTTTTCCCAAACAAAGAATCTGGATGCAAAGCCCCAAGAATCAAAGGAAAAACCTGCATACCAAAACACAGAAATCTGGATTTGGGATGAATATTACAAACATAACATCAAACATGCTGAGACTGCGGTTGAGCTTAAAAAAGGAACCCCGCTCAACGAGCGAGGTTCCACGGGCATATGTTGTACTTTTGAATCATTCGACGACCTGTGTCTCTTCAGCTGTGAAGATAACAGTACCGTCGGATGCAACAACCTGTTTGTTGCCGTCAACAAGAACACCTGTTGCGACGATCGCACCATCCGCGTTCCTTGCAAGACCGTCGGAGGTGATTGTGATTCCCTTGTCCTGGACTGTGGCGATTACCTTGACCTCGGAATTCATCTTGTCCAGCGAAAGGGGCTGGATGCTCTTGAGCCTGATGTCGACATCGTATCCACGTGCATCGAGGTTCTTGAGGATTTCATCCAGAGTGTAGTTCTCAAGGCTCTTGGAAGTGGTAGCGTTGTCGGAAGACCTTGCCTGAGTGATGTTGTTCAGATCGATTGTGGTGTTCACATCAGGAAGGATGATGGATCCGTCGCTGCTGCCGTTGTTGCCCAGAACAGCCCAGGAACCTACGAACACGACGACGAATGCAGCTGCGACACCGATCAGCTGGGGACCGGAGACCTTGAAAGTCCTGCGCAGGAACGACTTCTTCGACTTGCCCTTAGAAAGGTAGTTCTTCTCGATCATGGACAGAACCCTGTCCTGATGGGGCTGGATCTCTTCCTCTGTCAGAGCGGCTGACCTGATGGCATCCGAAACCTGAAGAAGATTCTGATATCTGGTTCTGCAGCTCGGGCAGTAGCTCAGGTGCTCTTCAACCTGGCTCTTCCAAGGCTCAGTAAGCTCATTGTCGAGATATGTGTTAAGAATCTGATCATCAAGGCACATTCACTTCCTCCCGGTTCAGCATTGTCTCGAGCTCTTTGCGGGCCCGATGCACCCGAACCTTGACATTGCTCTCCGAAATCTTCAGGACCTTTGCTATCTCTTTGTAGTCAAGGCCTGCGTATTCACGAAGAACAATCACAGTCTTGTAGATCTCAGGAAGCTCGCTGACTGCCTTTCTGACCGCTGCGGTTGACTCCTTGAGGATAAGCTCCGAGGCACCGTCCTTGAAAGGATTGACCAGGGGGCCCCTCATGACCTTTTCCAGCGATGCACTTTCCCTCATCTTCCTCTTGACGTGGTTGATGGCCAGATTCTTAACAACCCGGATCAACCAGAACTTCGCGTCGTCCATCGAAGGAAACGACATGTCCTTGTCATAGAATCTGATGAATGCATCTTGACAGATGTCCTCGGCAACATCCTGATTGTAGGTGACGTGGTACGCCACTTTCATCACAACCGGAAACACCTCGTTGTAAACCTGTCTGAAGGCTAACTCATCGCCGCTTCTGATTTCCATAAACCTTAACAATCATCCTCAACAAAAGTTACTCCGATTTCACACCTTTTTTTGCAAAGATGGTCCGGTCGGCGTATCCTTGAGCAAATAACCCATATCATCAATCTGCTTCCTGTACATGTCGGCAGATGTCCAATCCTTGTTCTTCTTGGCCTCGGCACGGAGACTGACGAGCTTCATGACCTCTTCCGGAATGTCGGACTCACCGCTTCCGGAGGCCTTCACTGCATCCAGTCCCAGACCCAGGACCTGGTCCATGTAGTTGACCGCGAACTTCTTCTCGGCATTGCTGATGGACTCGTCCTTGAGCATGGTCCACAGAACCGAAAGTGCTCTGGGAGTTCCCAGGTCGTTGCAGACGAAACCGTCGAACTGGTCCATGTATGAACGTGTCTTCTCACTGATGGCAGAAGCATCTGCGATCTGGTCACCCAGCGACGCCACGCGCTCCACAAGACCGGCTCTTGCCGTCTTTGCAGCATCCATTCCCGGATAGGAGAACTGAAGCTGTGTGCGGTATGTGGCTCCGAGGCAGAAGTATCTGTAGTCCAGAGGGTTGTAGCCTCTGTTTGTAAGTACAGACAAAGTAAGGAATTCACCCGAGCTCTTCGACATCTTGCCCTTGTCTGAGAGCAGGAACTCGCCGTGCATCCAGTAGTTGACCCACTTCTTGCCCGTTGCAGCCTCGCTCTGAGCGATCTCGTTGGTATGGTGGACGGGAATCGCATCGATTCCACCGCAGTGGATGTCGAACGACTCGCCCAGGTAGTGCATGCTCATGGCCGAGCACTCGACGTGCCAGCCTGGATATCCGCGTCCCCACGGGGAATCCCACATCATGGCCTGCTCGCCGAACTTGCTGTTGGTGAACCAGAGCACGAAGTCCTTGGGGTTCCTCTTGTTGGAGTCGATGTCGATTCTGGCACCGCTCTTGAGCTCGTCGAGGTTCAGCTTCGCAAGCTTTCCGTAATCGGGGAAGGTATCGATGGAGAAATAGACGTTGCCGCCTGCGATGTAAGTGTGTCCGCCGGCCTCGAGGCGCTGGATCAACTTGATCATCTGGCCGATGTGCTTGGTTGCAGGACAGACCACATCCGGACGGATCAGGTTCAGGGAGTCGTAGTCCTTGAAGAAAGCGTCCGTGTAGAACTTGGCGATGTCCCAGACAGTCTTTCCGGACTCTCTGGCGCTCTTTTCCATCTTGTCCTCGCCGTCGTCGCCGTCACCTGTGAGATGACCGACGTCGGTGATGTTCATGACATGCTTCACCTTGTAGCCGGCATGTCTGAGGACCCTCTTGAGGGTGTCCTCGAAAATATAGGTCCTGAGGTTTCCGATATGCGCGTAGTTGTAGACCGTAGGTCCGCAGCAGTACATTCCCACATACTCGTCCGAAATGGGTTTGAACTCCTCAACTGCACGCGACATCGTGTTATACAGATATACCTTCATATGACGCTCCGAATTATGAATCAAGAATAAGCAAAAACCGCCAAAAAATCAACTCAGGCCATATAGGGTATTATTAGCTTGTAAATAACTGCCCATTATGGTTAAATCAAATCGTTGCGGGGAAAATCCCCGACCATAAAAAAGAAAATCTGGAGGACGCAATGGTCATTCTGACATTGAACTGCGGAAGCTCTTCCGCAAAATACCAGGTCTATGACTGGGACAACAAGGATGTCCTGGCAGTTGGCGTGGTTGAAAGAATCGGACTGGAGTATTCCACAATCGAGCACAAGGCAACAGGAAAGGACGAGTTTGAGGACAAGTTCTCATGCCCGACCCACAAGGAAGCCATCGAGCTCATCATAAAGCTCATCACAGACAAGAAATACGGAGTGATCGATGATGTCTCCGAAATCGGCGCGGTGGGACACAGGGTCCTGCACGGCGGCGAGGTTTTCAAGAAATCCGCCCTTGTCACCGACGAGGTCGTCGAGCAGCTGAAGCAGCTCATCCCGCTCGGACCGCTCCACATGCCGGCTAACATCATGGGAATCGAGGCAGCCAGAAAGGTCATGCCGAACGTCCCGCACGCAATCGTCATGGACACAGCCTTCCATCAGACAATGCCGCCTGAGGCATACATGTACGCAGTACCGTACGAGTGGTACGAGAAGTACAACGTAAGGCGCTACGGCTTCCACGGAACAAGCCATCTCTATTGCGCAAAGAGAGCTGCTGTTCTTCTCGGAAAAGAGAACAAGGACACCAACGTCATCATCTGCCACATCGGAAACGGTGCATCGGTCAGCGCGGTCAAGAACGGAATCTGTATCGACACATCCATGGGACTCACTCCTCTCGAGGGCCTTGTGATGGGAACAAGAAGCGGAGACATGGATCCTGCAATCATGCCGTACATCATGAACAACACAGGCATGACAGCCAAGGAGATGGACACAGCACTGAACAAGAAGAGCGGACTTCTGGGAATCTGCGGCATGAGCGACAGACGTGACGTCGAGAACGCTGCAGCCGAAGGAAACGAGAGAGCTAAGCTTGGAATGGAGATGGAATGCCATAGAATCCGCAAATATATCGGTGCATATGCTGCCCTTCTCGGAAGAGTTGATGCCATCGTCTTCACAGCCGGTGTCGGCGAGATGGGACCCACCATCAGATACATGTCCACCTGCGGACTCGAGAACTTCGGCATCAAGATCGACGCTGAGAAGAACAGAATCCTCAGATGCAGGAACGCCGAGTTCGACATCGCAACCGATGACTCCCCGGTCAGAATCTTCGTCATCCCGACAGACGAGGAGCTGGTCATCACAGAGGATGCAGTTGCTCTGATGAACGGCACATACGACATCCACACCAACTTCCACTACAGCTTCGAGGATCCCTCATATGTCAACAAGGGACGCGAGCGCGGACTGGTGAAGAACCTCGAGAAGAACCCTGCCATCAAGGCTCTCATGGTCAAGCCGAAGAAAAAATAAAGATTTTTAAACCAAAACCTTTATAAAAACGACAAAAAACCTGTATAGGCGGATATGAAACGAAAAATACTCATATCCGCCTTTATTTTCATCATCATTGGAACAATCTGGGCAGACGACGAGCTTCAGATCAGCTACGGCATGCTCAGGAACTCCAGATTCATCGAGGCTCTGGTCAACAACAGCGGCATCTCCTACAAACTCGTCGTCCGTCAGGACAGGGACGGAAACCTCAGCATGGAAAGCCCTCCGTTTCTGGTCGCCGACTTCAACGGCTTTCTGAGAATGGGAGAACTCAAGGACGACAGGATCCTGTCCGCCATGCTGGTCCCGTACAGCGACGTGGACCTCAGCTCCGGCTTTGAAAAAGGAAAGAACCTGAAGAAACTTGAAAAACTTTCAATCAACCCTTCCCTTTCCGGCTTTGCCCTCAGCTTCGACAATCTCGACCTCATTTCCCTCAACCCCGTGATGAATCCTCAGTCCCCTTACGGATTTGCCGCCATCCTGGGAAACAGCAACGCGTTTGCGGGCTTTATGTATGCCTGTCGCAACGAGATAAGCCTGAGGGATAAAGTCAGCGCCTTCCAGGTGGACTGGAGGAGGACCGGAATCGGACGCAACATGGTCTTCTGGATCATCGGAGGCTCGGACAAGTCGGATTTCCACGGACTTGAGATCGAAAGCTCGGCCTTTGTCCAAAGCTCCTGGGACAGGATGCTCGGCGGAGGCACCACAACAATGTGGAAACTGTCTGCAGAAGGAACGAAGCTCGGCCTGAACGCCACAAGAGGTCTGGGCGGAATCGGCCCCGGTCTTAAGACAATGAAAGAGACCGTAAACCCGGCCGAAGAACTTGGAATCGGGGCTGTCCTAAAGGACCATAAATACCAGATGGAAATCAGATACGTATCAAGCACCTATGGGAAACCAATCTACGGTGGAAGAAGCCAGATACGCACCATAGAACTGAAGACGGCCCTGAAATACGGAAAGCTGAAGGTCGAGGCCAACCACAAGACAAGCTTCGAGCGTGACTTTGCAAAGGTCCAGACCACGGAATACAAACTCTCGGCAGACGCAGCGGACGCAAAGATAGAGATGCACGTCACCCTGAGCAGGAACGCATCTCAGAAATCCGTGTTCGGCAACTTCTTCCTTGAGATGGAATTCGAAAATGGAAAAGCAAAGATGAAAGACGGGAAAACACAGATGGAGCTGACGCTTGAGAGGAAGCTTGACAACTGCACATTGAAAATAGGCTTTGACCAGGACAGGATGGTCAAAGCCTCATTGTCATTCAAAAACTGAAATAACAGCTCAGAAATTGCGCATGTTGCTGGTCGGGAACTTGGGCTCGCTTGTGACGTTGATTCCAAGCTTCCTCAGACCCGACGAATCTCCGGCGCTGGGGATGTGGCTCATGTGGGACTCGCAGCCTCTGAGCTTGGGAAGCATGGCAAGAGCCTTCTTCGCATTCTCGTCCAGAGGAGCGGCCATGGCCAGACAGATCAGTGTCTCGTCCAGGTTCAGGCTGATTCCACGGCCTCTGAGAACGTCGCGCTTCATGGCATAGACGCTGTCCAGAACCTGGTGCGGGATGAGCTCGATTTTGGAATCGATTCCTGCCAGGACCTTCAGCGAGTTCAGGACCAGTGCACTTGAGGCATGCATCAGGGACGAGTTGTGGCCTGTGACGAAAGTCCCATCGTTCAGCTGGATTGCAGCGGCGCAGGAGATACCGTTCTTGCTCTTGCCGCGCTCGATGGCGTCTTCCAAAGCAGCCTGGGCGACCTTGACTGTCGGTCTGTCCTCGCAGTTCAGACCGGCCTTGTTCATGATCTCGAAGCTTCTCTGCACGGTCTCCTTGGTGCCGATTCCCTGGGCATACTCGCATGCCGAGCGGTAGTAGCGCCTGATGATCTCCTGGTTGGCAGCCTCGCGGACAACGGCATCATTGCAGATGCCGAAACCAAGACGGTTGACGCCCATGTCGGTCGGAGAGTTGTAGCTGAACGAGCCGCCTGTGATCTTGTCCAAGATTCTCTTGAGAAGCGGATAAGCCTCCATGTCGCGGTTGTAGTTTACGGAGATATTTCCTGTTGCAGCAACATAATAATGGTCAATCTGGTTGTAGTCGCCTATATCGGCCGTGGCGGCCTCATAGGCGATGTTCACAGGATGGTCGATCGGCAGGTTCCAGATCGGGAACGACTCGAACTTGGCATAGCCGGCCTTGCGACCCTCGCGGAACTCGTGATAGATCTGGGAAAGACAGGTGGCGAGCTTTCCGCTTCCCGGGCCCGGAGCCGTGACGATGACAACCTCGGCATCGGTCGGGATGTAGGGGTTGGAGCCGTAGCCCTCGTCGCTGACGACCATGTCAACATTGTCCGGGTAGCCCATTATGGGACGGTGGAAGTAGACCTTGATTCCGCGCCTTGTGAGCATGTCGGCGAAGTTGTTGGCGCTTCTCTCTCCGTTGTACCTGGTGACTACGACCTTGTCGGCCTTGATGCCCCAGGATGCGAAGTCATCGATCATCTTGAAGACGTCCGTGTCGTACGAGATTCCGAAATCCGATCTCATCTTGCGGTGCTCGATGTCTCCGGCATGGATGCAGATGATGACGTCCAGATTCTCCTTGAAGGACTGGAAGACCTTCATCTTGTCGTTGGTGTCGAATCCCGGAAGAACCCTGGCTGCATGGTAGTCGAAAAGAAGCTTTCCACCGCATTCGACGTAAAGCTTGCCCTCGACCTTCTGAGCTCTTTCAAGAATGTATTTCTTCTGTTCTTCCAGATACTTTGCGTTGTCAAAACCAATCTTACCCATGCCAATACCTCACTTGCAGATCATTCCGGAGAAAAGCCTTTCGCTTGTCTGTTTGCCGAACAGGGCCTCCGCAATCAGAAGCCCGAACTCGATTGCACTTCCGGGACCTGCGGATGTGATCACATTGCCGTCCCTGACCGTACGCTCATTGATAAACTTCGAAGAAGGGGCCACGCTCTCGCATCCCGGATAGCATGTGGCCTTTCTGCCCTCGAGAATTCCTGTGGGGGCAAGGACATAGGCCGGAGATGCACAGATTGCGCAGACCAGATCGCCGCGCCCGTATGTATCAAGGATCAGATTCCTGACGGTCTGGCTCTCTCTGAGGTTCTCAGCCCCGGGCATTCCACCCGGAAAAACGATGGCATCGAACCGCTCGTCCTTCACATCGTCCAGAATCGCGTCGCACTGGAACCACACATCGTGGCTCCCGCGGACCTTCAGACCAGGCTCCTTTTTCAGGGCGGCAAGAGTGACAGAGGCTCCGGCCCTTTTCAGAACATCTATCGGAGAGATCGCCTCGATCTCCTCGAATCCATCTGCCAGAACGACCAGAACCTTCTTTTCCATCACTCCTCCATACATATTCAATCAACTCGGATGAAATCTGATCAGAAATCAGCCTGTTTGGAGGCTCTCGGATACGGGATGACGTCGCGGATGTTCTGCATGCCCGTGACATACTGAACCGCTCTCTCGAATCCCAGACCGAATCCTGCGTGTGGGACCGAACCGTACTTGCGCAGGTCCAGATACCACCAGTAGTCCTTTTCGTCCAGACCGAGCTCGGCCATCCTGGCCTTGAGCACATCAAGACGGGACTCTCTCTCGGAACCTCCGATGATCTCACCAAGCCTCGGTGCCAGGACATCCATGGCGCGGACTGTCTTTCCGTCCTCGTTCAGCTTCATGTAGAAGGCCTTGATCTCCTTCGGATAGTCGGTGACAATCACAGGTCTCTTGGCGACTTCCTCGGTGAGGAACCTCTCGTGCTCGGTCTGAAGGTCGCAACCCCAGAACGGCTTGAAGTCGAATCTGTCGGCGGCCTTCTCAAGCTCCTTGATAGCCTCGGTGTATGTGATGTGTGCGAACGGGCTGTCTACCACATGGACCAGAGTGTCCTTCACGCCCGGCTCGACGAACTTGGAGAAGAAGTCCATGTCCTCCTGGCAGTTGTCCAGGACGTACTTGAACACATACTTCAAAAAGTCCTCGGCGATCTTCATGTCGCCCTCGAGAGTGCAGAAGCTCATCTCAGGCTCGATCATCCAGAACTCGGCCAGATGGCGCTTTGTGTTGGAGTTCTCGGCCCTGAACGTGGGTCCGAATGTGTAGATGTTCTTCAGCGCTGTTGCATATGTCTCGCCCTCGAGCTGTCCGCTGACAGTCAGGCTGGTGCGCTTTCCGAAGAAGTCCTTGGAATAGTCCACCTTGCCGTCCTCTGTCATCGGGACGTTCTGCAGGTCCAGAGTGGTGACCTGGAACATCTGTCCGGCTCCCTCCGCATCGCTTGCGGTGATGAGCGGAGTGTTCACGTAGTAGAAACCGTTCTCCTGGAAGAAGCGGTGCACGGCATATGCCATCTTGCTTCTGACGCGCTCCACGGCACCGATGGTGTTGGTTCTTGCCCTGAGGTGTCCGATCTCACGCAGGTACTCCAGAGTGTGTCTCTTCTTCTGGAGCGGATAGTCGTCCGGACAGTCGCCGACAAGCTTGATGTCGGTTGCGCTGAGCTCGACCTTCTGGTCTCCGCCGATAGATGCAACAAGCTTGCCCTCGCAGATAACTGAACATCCTGTCGAGAGTGAATTGAGGAGATTATTGTCGATGGATGCGCGGTCTGCAACAACCTGAAGCCCCTTGAGGCAGCTTCCGTCATTGACCTCTATGAATGTGACAGTCTTGCTGTCGCGTTTTGTTCTGACCCAGCCTTCCACCTGGATGGTCTGCGGTCCCGGTTCCATCGTTTTGATCTTGCTAATCAGTTCTGCCATTTCATGGCCTCCTCAATAGTGGAAAATATAAGTTCAAACGATATTTTCAGTCAATCAGTTGATATCGTAACAATAGCGCTCGCCGCGTGCGCACACGTGGGCGTTGAAGCCCTGCGTCGCCGCCTGGACAAGCTGCACTGTATTGTTGTTGGCGGACAGATGGATCAGGTGCACAAGCTTCCCGTTCTCTGCAAAACCGGCATCGGAGAGAAAGCCCACAGCCTGGTCGTTGGACAGATGCCCCCTCTGACCGGCAACCCTGCGCTGCAGCGCAAGAGGATAAGGTCCGCGCCTGAGCATCTCCACATCGTAGTTGGACTCCAGAAACAGCACATCCGCATCCCTTGCGGCCTGCACCATCAGACTGTTGTAGCAGCCTGTGTCGGTGACGATGACGAACGTCTTACCATCCACAGAGATACAATAGCCGCAACTTCCTGCACTGTCATGACTTGTATAAAAACATTCGACAGTGAACGGACCCACTTCAACAATCTGCCCCTGGTCTATCGTGCACTCGCAGTCCTTGGGGATGTTAAGCGCCCAGTACTCCGATCCTGCATATGAAAGACACTTAGCGCTGAGGTACACGCTCTTGTGGAACCTCCTTGCAAAAGTGCCTGAGCTGTGAGCGTGGTCGGGATGGAGATGGGTCAGGAAAAGCGCGTCCACTTCGGCGATGTCAAAGCCGCCGTCAGCCATCCTCTGGACTATCTGCTTCAGGGAATAGCCGGCATCCACCATGATCGAGTGTCCGTTGAATGAAAACACATAGCTGTTTCCGCAGCTTCCCGATCCAAGTATCGAATATCTGACCATTTCCCCTCCGGAAGGATGTTTTTGCGGCAATGCGGAACAAGCCGGGCAGTACATTTTTCATAAAAATGAGTTTTGTACCGCCTGCCTCTGTCCCTTGAACCAAAAAAAGGCATCCAACCCAAGTTGAATGCCTTTACTTTAGCGGCGAAGGGCCACGATCCCCTGACCGATCGGATATGAGCCGATTGCTCTACCAGCTGAGCTACGCCGCCAAGACTTTGATTTTATAGAACATCTGAGAAAAAAAGACAATACCCATCACGGACTTTTTTGAAAAAGCTCCGGCAGGAAACCCTCCTGCGCTCAAAGCTCCCTCATCGAGATGATCATGTTGTCCTTCAGAACAAAGGCCATGCAGCTGTCGGCAATCCTAACGCTGATGCCGCAGCTTCCGTCGGAATTGTCGTTGGCAACCGACATCAGGATATCCGGAGATTCCAGATGATTGGAAAGCCAGTCTCCGAACAACCTGACAAGCGCTGTCCGCACATCCTCTGCAATATGGCTTTCCGTCCATTCGAAGGAATACGGCTCCTTCAGCATGTCGAAAAGCGCCTGATGGGCTTCTGTCTCAGTACATGAGCATGTCTGCCCTATCGTCCTGTCCACAGGCAGCAGTACGGCAGACGCCTTCGAAGGCAGGGCTGTCCTCACAGTCTGCTTTTCAGCGGCATAGATACAAAGAGCAACACACATCAATGCAAGAAAGGTGCAGATCTTCCTCATGCCCCCCATTCTCACCCAAAGACGGATTTTGCACAAGCATCTTCGGCTACTGCAGTTCTCAAAAGCCTCTCGTTTCAGTATCATGAAGGCGATGAAGGAACTCACGGTCAGCGAATTCGACAGCTCAAAGTTCTCGTACACCAACATCATCGAAGGCAGGATGCAGCCCTGGGTCATGAGGTTCATAAAGGATGTCGGCAAGGGCATCAACGATTTCGACATGATCCGGGACAAGGAGGACATCCTCATCGGGGTCTCCGGAGGCAAGGACTCGCTGGCGCTGGCAATGGCTCTTTCCATCAGGCGCAAGTGGCTTCCGATCACCTACAACCTCCATGCCGTGATGATCAACTGGATAGAGCATCCGATCGAGCAGTCCTACAGGCCGAGGCTCCAGAAGTACTTCCAGGACCTGGACATAGAGTTCGAGATCATAGACGAGAAACAGTTCCCCACGACAGAACCCGAGGACTACAACTGCTACATCTGCGCCCGCAACAGACGCCGCCTTCTTTTCGAGATCGCGAACAAGCGCGGCTTCAGGCAGATCGCCCTTGGCCACCACATAGACGACCTTGTGGAGACCACCATGATGAACCTGTTCTTCCGCGGGGATTTCGCCACAATGAACCCCGTCCAGGAGTTCTTCGACGGAGACCTCTATGTGATCAGACCCATGATCGAGATCCACGAGAACACCATCATCCGCCTTGCCCAGACGTTCGACCTTCCGGTGATCAAGCCGGTCTGCCCGTACGACCAGACAAACATCAGGTCACAGCTCAAGCCCATAGTCAAGGAACTCTCCCACATGGACAGATTCGTGCGCGAGCATGTCTTCGAGGCCCACAACCTCGACTGCCGCATCAAGCGCCCGTGAACCCAAACCTGAAACCCTATATTGATAGACCATCGAATTGATATTATACTTATGTTTTGCAGGGAAAAATCTCTACAGCAATTAGGAGTCGCACATGAGAAAGCCATCAGCAAAAAGAGCCATTGCAACAATTCTGGTTCTGGCCATCACAATCACAACCCTTTTCGCATCACCGCTCGCACCGAGAACAAGTTTCGGCGATGCAAAGGTCTATGACAGAAACTACAAGGCCATACGCGATGCCAAGGCAATAGAAGAAGGATTCACAATCAGGACGGGAGCCAATTCGGTCTTCCTCGTAGACGGAGACACCCACGTGGGAATCGATGCAAATTCACTGGTCGTGTTCCTGGGTCTCGATTCGAACCTCACGCTCTATGTCCTTGATGGAAAGGTGCATGTCACCTCCACAGCCGGCGACTTCACTGTAATGACAACGGTCACATCCTATACAGCCAAGGCCGGTTCCTCCATCTACGTCATCTCCGACGCAGAGCGGGAAGTCGGATACAACGACGGCGGAAGCCTGGTGGTCAGAAACTACATCACAGGCATGACAACCGAGATGGCAAGCGGAAGCTACATCGACAACTCCGTAAGCGGATTCACTCCCAAGTCATCTTCCCTTTCGGCTGTCTGGGGATCCACCGCTCCCGAAGCAAAGAAACCTGAGCCTCAGCCTGAGCCAAAGCCCGAGCCAAAGCCCGAGCCGCAGGTCGCACCTCAGACTGAGTTCAAGGCCGAGACCGAGCAGGAGCTCAAGGTTGCTCTTAAACCGCTTTCACACACATTCAACCTGTTCAACGGCTATACCGCTACATTCACGGCATACAATGGATACGGCATCCTGACATATCCGGCATTCATCACAGACCAGGAGATGGCCGCAGCCGCAGAGGCAGCATTCAACGCATATCCGCAGTACATGGACGGAATCTACTACCGCTTCGAAGAGCCGGGCAAAGTCGTTCTGACCTACCCCGAGAGCTACGGTGTTGAGGAGTTCAATTTCGCCGTCACAATTCTTGAGGACATTCTGCCGCCGTACCTGACATCCATCCTCGCTCAGCAGCAGACCCAGCAGCCTGTCCAGACACAGACCACAGAGCCTGTCCCGGCAGCACCTGCAGAGCCGACACCGGTAGAGAAACCTGAGACAGAGACAAAGACTCCGCTTGAGACAACTCCGAGACCGGAAGAGGAGCAGGCGGTGGCAAAGAAGGAGTCCGACTTCAGATTCGGCGCAACTGTCGGAGCAGCCTACGGAATGGGAAAGAACGGAAACGAGTTCTACCAGTTCCCGTTCACAAACGGCCGTGTCGGAACATTCTACAAGAACGCCTCGGTTTTCGTCGGACCGTACATCAAGTACAAGAACTTCACCCTCGGCCTGCTTGGCGAGGTCAAGCTTGTCGACGGCCAGTTCAACTTCGACTTCTTCAAGATCGACACCGAACACGGCAAGACCGGCTATGTCAACTCGATCGCCAAGTTCTTCTCCGTCATCCAGCTCGACGGCGAGAATTTCGGATTCAGCGCAAGACTCAATTCAGACTACGAGCTCAGAAGCCCGCTCTTCAACGCATACGACTGGCGCTACGACAGAGACAACAGTCTGGTCGGAAAGCTGTACTTCAAGACAGGCGTCTTCTCACTGGATGCATTCATCGACGACATCAAGCTCACCAACAGACTCAACTCAAAGAGCCAGTTCGCAGGAATCAGGGCCGGCGTCACATTCGGCGGCATGAAGGCCGGATTCTCCATCGTTGCGGACTTCGGCAGAGCTCTCAAGCAGACCAAGTTCTATCCGTCACTCGATCTGACAATCCCGTTCACAATCGCAGGAACCAAGTTCAACTTCGACATCACCGGCGCTGCCCAGATTTCAATCGAGAACGGATTCAAGCTCCAGGGTGTCATGGGCCAGGGCATTGTCAGCGTAGGCTACGGTCCGGTCTATCTGGGATTCGGAGGCGCATACAACCACGGAACCCACTTCAACGATCAGATCACCAACTCACCTGTTACGGTTCTGTACTTCACAGACGGCAACTCCATCGACGCCATCTTCAAGGCAAAGATCGACACCAAAATCTTCGACCTGGGCCTGTCGTTCAGGATTCCGTTCAAGACCGAAGGCGGCCTGTTCACAAACTTCATGAGGACAAGAACCGGACTGCCGAGGAACATGACGGCCGACGTCTTCGACCTTGAGATGAAGTTCGATGTCAAGGGCTTCTCCTTCATCCTCGGAGGCTCAAGCTACGGATTCGCAGGACACTTCAAGAACCTGATCAAGGCAATCGGAGACAAGGAAGCCTTCAAGGCCGCCCTGCTCAACATCGTCAATCCGCAGACCTCGACAATCTTCACCGAGCTCGATTTCAAGATGAACTTCGGAAGCACAACACTTGACGTGTTCCTCAGAGGGGATGTCGCGGAAGTCGACGGCAGGATGAGAATTCCTGTATCGCTCGGAGCAACGTTCACATTCTGATTCCCTCATGGCAATCAGAAGACTTGACCCCATAGTCGCATCACGCATCGCCGCAGGCGAGGTGGTCGAAAGACCCGCCTCCGTCCTGCGCGAGCTTCTGGACAACTCCATAGACGCAGGGGCAACAAAGATCTCCGTCTACCTCGAGGCAGGCGGAACGAAAAGCCTTACAGTTACGGACGACGGAACGGGTATGTCCGCCGAAGACCTTGTCCTTGCATGCGAAAGCCATGCCACAAGCAAGGTCAGCACCTTGGACGACCTGTTCAACCTCAAGACTCTGGGCTTCCGCGGCGAGGCCCTGAGCAGCATTGCAGCCTGCTCCAAACTGACGATAGACTCCAATTCAAACAGAATAACCGTGGACAACGGCGTGCAGTCGGACATAGTCCCAGGAAGCGTCGGCAAAGGCACGACCGTCTGCATGGAGGACATCTTCGAGAACATCCCGGCCCGCAAGCTCTTCCTCAAGCGCCCCCAGAGCGAGGCTGCAGAATGCAGGAAGACCTTCCTTGAGAAGGCCCTGGGATTTCCGGAGACCGAGTTCCTGCTGTTTTACGACGGAGAGCTGAAGCTCCACCTGCCAAAGGCCGACAGACAGACCCGCTGCGTCCAGATCATGAAACTGGACAAGGCGTTCATGCCGGCAAAGATCCTGGAGATGAGCTACGAGGGCGACAACGCAAGCCTGTATGCCGTGAGCTCGGACCCCTCGTGCCACAGGCGCGACCGCACCCAGATAAAGATCTTCGTGAACAACAGGATCGTGGACAGCTACCAGTTCGTCCAGGCCGTCACAAGCGCCTATTCCGCAGCACTGCCCGGAGGTGCGTTCCCCTACTTCTATCTCTTCATCCAGGACAACCCGTCGCTTGTGGATTTCAACATCCACCCCACAAAGCGCGAGTGCAAGCTGCGCAACCAGAGCCAGATCTACGGGGCTGTCACCAACATGATAAGAAACGCCCTGACAGCCAAGGCCCCCAAGACCGAGGCACCGCGTCAGGAGAATCTCTTCCGCCAGCCGGAAGCGGTTTATCAGATACCCGGGGAAACACAGCCCCATGCTGTCTCGGAGCGTCCCAGACAGCCCTACTCACCATCGCAGGCAACGTCCAAACCGTTCGACCCTTCCTGGTTCGACAACGCAAGGACAATCCTCTCAAAGGCAGCGCCGCAGCCCAAGACAGAGCCCCAGGCCCAGCCAAAGGCAGAGCCAAGAAGAGCTGTGTCCGAGGTATCCACAACAAAGATCGTCAAGGAGCACAGATACATCGGCCAGCTTTTCAACACGTTCCTTCTTGTCGAGACAGCGGACGAGGTCCTGTTCATAGACCAGCATGCCCTGCACGAAAGGCTCCTCTATGACGAAATCAGGTCCCTGAAGGATGTCCAGAGGCTGATTGTCCCATATGAATTCGAGGTGGACATCTCGGTGGACGAGTACCTCCAGCAGAACAGCATGGTCTACGCTGATTTCGGAATAGAGCTGACCCGAAAGGAACCGCTTCTCTGGGAGATGGCAAGCATGCCAGCCGCCTGCAGGAAGAACGAGGAGAAGATAGTCTCCTACATCCAGAACCAGACCGGAGACATGGAGAGCGTCCAGAAAGGCCTGTTTGCGATCATAGCCTGCCACAGCGCCATCAAGGCCGGCGACGAGCTTGACCGCTACACGGCAAACAGCCTTGTGGAGAAATGCTTCGAGCTCGACAGGATGGTCTGCCCCCACGGAAGGGAGTTCACATTCAGAATCAGCAAGGAAGAGCTGTACAAAAAAGTAGGACGCCTCGTCTGAGCCGTCCCGAAGTCATTTAATAACCGTCAGATTGCTTTTCTCATCGAACCACGGAGCTTCCTGCCCGGCCTCGGTGAAGTTTCCGAGCGCCTCGGCGGCATTGGTGTAGGATACGTCGAACTCACGATTGACCGTGCTTCCGTCCCTCCCGATTATCTCCACACTCCACTGTCCCTTGGGAAGACTCAGGCCCGCGGGCATGGAGATGTCCGCGCTTCCGTAATACGAACGGCCGTCGAATGTGGCCTTCACGGCATCGAAGCTCCAACTGAGGTTTCCGTCCGGGCTCTTCACAACCATCTGCATGGGAACGTTCTTGTCGTTCTTGGAAGTCGACCTCGTCACGGCGTAGACGCTCAGACCCATTGTGGAGTCGGTTCTCACATAACCCTGAACCTGGAGGTCGGTGATGTTCATCTCGTCCTTGGAACAGGACACCGACAGCAGGGCAAAGAGGACCAGGACAAGGACAAGGGCCCTAATTCTGCCCATCGGAAGCCTCCTCGTTTAGCCTTGAGATCACAGGGTTGGCATAGCTCTGGAAGACAAGCTTCTTGACCTCGGGCTTCAGGTGCTTGTAGTGCTTCACAAAGCCCTTTGTATTCATGTCCTCGTACTTGTCGGAGAAGGTGTCCGTTCCGTTGATGAAGTCGTATGCGAAATAGTTGGTGTCCCAGAGCCTGTAGTTCATGTGGATCTGCCTGTCTATCTCACGCACGGCGGACCTTGCGTCGGTGACGGTCTCCGGATCCAGGGACTGTCCCACCTGGATGTGTACGTTGCCCTTGTTCATCCTCAAACCGCGTACCAGATCCAGCACATCCGCGTATTTTTTCTTCTTATAGACGTCATACACGCCCTCGGCCTTGAGCTTTCTGATCTGCTCCTCGCTCTTGGAGATGTCGCAGGGGTCGTACTGGTAGCTGATGGCCACTGGGACTATCGAGGTGCTTCTGATGAAGTCCTGGAACGACATTCCGTCCTCACGGTACGCAAGATAGAGCATCTTCAGGATGGCCGAGCTCGTGTTGTCTATGCCGTCCTTTGAGCGTCCGCTCTTCTGTGCGATCCAGATGCTGACGTCCTTCTCGTGGATGCAGTGCTTGATGTATCTGCTCAGCCTGAGGGTCTCTGTCCTGAGGTCCTGGGTTGAAGTGAGCGACCTCTTTACGGTGATGGCGCCGGTTGTCTTGAACAGGTCGGTTGCGAACTGGTTGACAAGGAGGTTGTCTCCTATGACCATCTCGCACTTCTTGCGGTTCGAGCTGCGGTACAGGGCAAGGTCCAGAAGAGCCGTGTCAAGGACAATGTCGCGGTGGTTGCTGATGTAGATGTGGGGCTTGTCCTCCATTCCCAGCTGCTCGATTCCGTCGAACGTGAAGTTATCTATGCTTGAGGACTCGATCATCTCGAGGAAGATGTCGCAGACGATGAACTCCTGGAACTCTGTGTAGTTGTGAACCTGGGTCAGCATGTGGGACAACAGTTTCTTTGCATGGAAAGACTTCCACTTGTTGACAATCCGGCTGTGCCTTGAGATGATGTCCGTGAAGTTGTTCAGAAGCTGAGGATACTGGATGAGCCTTGATACGGCATCGTCGAAATCCTTGCCTTCGAACGGCGCTATGTCTTTGAAATCGTCTTCCATCATTCTTGTCCCCCTCGACAATTATATCAGATGAAGGCCCTGAGGGAAAGAATTCCGCAAAAAATCATGGAATGACACAACGGATATGGCCAATATTTCTCATATCATCAGTTTTTATCATTAAAATTTGACTTCTGCGAAAAACATGGTACAATAATATCAGTCTATCACAATGCGGCCTCAGCCGCTTACAGGAGGAAACATGCTCATTCTTATCTCTGATGCATTCGACGCATCGCTTGAATCCAAACTCAAGGCATTCGGAGACGTTACCACCGACAAGGCAAGGGCCACAGAGGCTGACGTCATCCTGGTCAGGGCAAAGACCATCTGCAACAAGGAATACATCGACGCGGCGAAGAACTGCAAGCTCATCATCAGAGGCGGTGTCGGAATCGACAACATCGACAAGCCCTATGCGGAGTCCAAGGGAATCATCGTCCGCAACACACCGAAGTCAAGCTCCATCGCAGTGGCGGAGCTCACCTTCGCACTGATGCTCAGCGTCCCCAACCACATTGTCGAGTATGATGAGGGCATGAAGGCCGGTCAGTGGCTGAAGAACATCAAGAGAACCGAGCTCTACGGCAAGACTCTTGGACTTCTGGGAATCGGAAACATCGCAACAAAGGTCGCTGAGCGTGCAAAGGCATTCGGAATGGATGTCGTGGCCTACGACAAGTACGTCACAAGCTCGGCCGTGGCAAAGCTCGTCCCGACCGTAGAGGATGCCGTCAAGGATGCCGACTACATCTCCATCCACATGCCGCTTACAGACGAGACCCGCGGAATGTTCAACAGCAAGCTGTTCTCCATCATGACAAAGAAGCCGGTCATCGTTAACGCCGCCCGCGGTGCCATCATCGATGCCGACGACATGGTCAAGGCCCTGGACGAGGGACAGGTCACATGGTACTGCGCAGACGTCTATCCCAACGATCCGCCGGCAGAGGACTATCCGATCCTCAAGGCACAGCACGTCACACTCACCCCGCACGTCGGTGCCAACAGCAAGGAGAACCTCAACAGAATCGGAGATGAGATCATCGATACAATCAAGGCCCTCAAAGAGGAAGGCAAGCTCTGATGAAACTTGACGAAACCAACAAAGCCATCATCAAGGAGCTGAGCAACGGAAGAAAGCCATTCTCCACCATCGCGGAGAAGATCGGCATCACGGAGAACACCGTCAGGTCCAGAGTCAACAAGCTCCTGGAGGACGGTGTCCTTCAGATCTCCGGTCTTGTGGATCCGCAGAGCATTCCCGAGATGCAGGTGGTGATCATGGGCATCAAGCTCAGCACCCTGGATCTGGAGCTCAAGGCAAAGGAGATGCTCAAGCTCAAGGGCGTGATCTCCGTAGTGGTGGTCACCGGAAGATACGACCTGATCGTCCAGCTTGCCACAAGCTCGCAGGACGACCAGAGCCTGCTGAACTTCTTCAAGAACGAGCTCTCCAAGGTCAAGGGAGTTTCGGACGTGGAGACGTTCGTCGTATACCAGGCCCACAACTTCATGATTCCGTACCTGCTCTGATGGAAAGGAACATCAAGACACAGGCCGTGGTCCTCTCCGTGCGGCGTTTCGGAGACCTGCACAAGGCGGTCACGCTGCTCAGCCCGGACCTCGGTCTGCTGGATGCAATCATATTCGGAGGGCGCAAGGGCAAGAAAACGGCTCTTGCGCCTCTTTTCTCAATCAGCGAGATGCAGCTCTACCACAACCCCGTCAGGAACGAGCACTCCGTGGTGGAAGCTGTGAGCTCCTTTGTGCCCATGAACATCACGGAGGATCTGGCATGCACATATACGGCATCCTTCTTCTGCGAGATGATATCGAAAACTCCATCGGATGAGCCGAAACAGACCTTCGATCTTCTCTGCGATGCCCTTCTGGCACTTGAGAACAACCCGCAGGACAGGAAGAAGATCACCGCCTCTTTCATCTGGAAGCTGATGCAGATCTCCGGCACGGCCTGCGACCTCGAGTTCTGTCCTGTCTGCGACAGAAAGTACTCCGACGACGAGGTCCTCTATTTCAGCAATCCCATGGGAGTCCCGTGCTGCAAGTCATGCTCGGACTCCGAATACCTTGTCCTTCTTCCCGGCTCAAGGCGCTATCTCAGATACACGATGCCCCTGTCCTTCAACGAGGCCGTGGAAATCAAGCTCAATCCGGCCGCTGAGGACAGGATTTTCTCCTACATGCTCAGATGGGCTTCCATCTTCGCCCAGAGCCCCCTCAGGACAATCCGGGAACTATCACAGTTCTGAGGTTGAAAACCACCCCGTTTTACCTTATTCTGAAGCTGTACTGAAAAGTACCTGAAATTGTTTATTTTTATTTTTTGGATATATAGATGAAATGGAAAATCAGACAAGCCGCCTATGAGGACATCAAGGCGCTGCAGGACAGGTTCGGCCTGAACCTCGTCTCTGCCAAGATCCTCGCGGGAAGGGGCGTTTGTGCACCTGAGGACGCCAGATTCTGGCTGGAGAGCGACATCTCGTTCCTGCACAACCCTTTTTCCTTTGAGGATATGGAGATGTTCTGCGACCGCATACTCCAGGCGGTCGAGGACAACGAGAAGGTCCGTGTCTTCGGAGACAGGGACGTGGACGGAATCACAAGCACCGCGCTTCTGGTGACCGAGCTCAGACAGATGGGCCTGGACGCCTCCTACACCGTACCCATGGGAGACGATCCCTACGGCATGACGGAGGACAGCGTCCGACAGGCGATAGCAGACGGCGTCACGCTGGCCATCACCGTGGACTGCGGAATCTCGTGCTTCAAGGAGATAGACTATGCCCAGAGCCACGGGCTTGACGTCCTGGTGACGGACCACCACATACCGTCGACAGACCTTCCTCCGGCAAGCGCCATCATCGACCCCAAGGTCCCGGGCTGTGGCTATCCGTTCGAGTCCCTGGCAGGCGTGGGCGTGGTTGCCAAGTGCATCTGGGCCATGAGGTTCGCACAGAGCAGGTTCTACCGCTCCCCCGTCATCCTCCTGCACTCGTATCCGGGAAACGACACCGTGGTCATCGAGGCCGCCAGGATCGAGAACCTCCAGGTCACGGGAAGGATCACCGAGGAAGTAGTTCCCGGAATGCTTCCCGAGCACAACAGCCGTCTTGTGAAGTTCCTCTCCTCCGGTACACCCATCTACGTGCTGGACCGCGACGAGGAGATGATCCAGCTGAAGAAGGCATTCCCCAAGGCCGACATCTACACGGCCGAGCTCAGAGGCGAGTTCGAGAAGGCCCTTCCGGGCATCAGGGGAAAATCCCTCTTCGCTCTCAGCCAGGTCAGCCGATTTGCCCTCTACACCCAGGTCAGAAGCGAGCTCGACACCCTGATAGGGCTTTTCGGAGCCTACGTGCGCGCCACCACTCCGATGCTCTACAAGGAGTACCAGAACCTGATGGACCTTGTGGCCATCGGAACCATCAGCGACCTCATGCCCATGAAGGACGAGAACAGAATCCTGGTGAAGGCCGGCCTGAAGGTGCTCGAGACAAACCCGCGCGACAGCCTGAGGCCGTTTCTGTCCATGCAGAACCTCCTGGGAAGAAAGCTCTCCACAACTGATGTCGGCTGGCAGATCTCGCCCCTTCTCAACGCCTCGGGACGTCTGGGAAGACCGGACGAGGCCATCGACATGCTGCTTTCCAAAGACCAGGTCAGCGCCCTGGAGCATGCCCAGGAGCTTAACAGGCTTAACAAGGAACGCCAGCGCCTGGGAGAGGAAGCCTGGTCACGCCTTCAGGGAAAAGCAAAGAAGAGCTATGAGAGCTTCGGAACCAAGATGGTCCTTGTAAACGACACGAACATCGCCCGCGGAATCACGGGAATCATAGCCACAAGGCTCCTCAAGGCCTTCAGATGCCCGGCCATAGTCATCACGGCAACGGATGACGGAAGGGCCATAGGATCAATGAGAAGCAACTCCGGCTTCAACTGCCATGACTTCCTGTCCAACTACGCCGACATCTTCGAGGACTACGGCGGCCATGCACAGGCCGGCGGATTCTCGCTTTCACCCGACAAGGTGGACGAGCTCTGCATCCGCATCTCGGAAGACGTGGACTATCTTGACTGCCCGGACACCGAGCAGGAGGAGATCCTGGACATAGATGCCGTTCTGGGAACCGAGGACATGAGGGAGAACCTGATAAAGACCGTGGAGCGCTTCGAGCCCTACGGCGAGCAGAGCAACCCCCTTCTCTTTCTGGTCGAAGGAGCCCGGGTCGAGAACATCATGGCCATGCAGAACTCAAAGGACCCGTCGCATGCACACCTAAGAGTCACGATCTCATACGGATCGCTTCAGTGGCCCTGCGTGTTCTGGAGCGCAGGCCAGCGCGTGGGCTCGGACTTCTCAGAAGGCGAGATCGTGGACGTTGTCTTCAAGATGGGACGCAACTACTACAAGAACCAGGAGCTTATCCAGCTTACCGTGATGGACATGAGAAGACACTGAGTCAGGGCACTGTTTCAGATGATCCAAGGAAGGAACTCGGAATGCTCTTTCCTGCCGTCCAGCATGTTCATCATCTTCTTCGCCGCAAGGATGCCGAGTTCCTCCTTGCGGTGACCCAGAGACTCGAAGCGGATGGGAGAAGTCTTACCCAGAAGACTGTCGTCGAAACTCTCCAGTTTCGGAATCGCAACGCCATAACGGGAAAAATCCCTAACAATGATGGTTGCAACCATGTCGTTGTAGCATACAATTCCGTCGAAGTTCTTCTGCGCGAACGACTCAACCACATCCTGGCTCAGACTCATTCCGAAATCAATCATATCCTCGGTCGTGTACCATCGGACATCGGAATTCTCCAGTCCCAGACCGGACTCTATCACCTCTTCCGCGAAACCTGCATAACGCAGAAGTCCCTGCCTGTCGTCAGCCTTGAAAAATCCGAAGATCTTTCTGCATCCGGAGTTTATCAGCCTTCTGGCGGCGATCCTTCCGCCCTCTCTGTCATCCATTCCGACAACAACCGCATTCGAAAGCTCAGGATATGCGCAATGCAGGAATACGATTGGAACGCCCCGCCTTTCCAGTTCCTGATACAGGGAGACGTTGGGATTGGGGAAACTTGTTTTCGTGCCCTCGACGATCAGACCGTCGCACTCACCATTCTGGAAGATGGTCATGAGCATCTTGCGCTCGACTTCGACATTGTCTACGGTTTCGGCGATGTTTACCCTGTATCCACCTCCGGTGAGAGTGGAGGTGATTCCCCTGACGATGCTGGGAAAGATGTATTCGCTGATATATGTGCTGAGGATGCAGATGTTCTTGAACGCGCTACGGTTCTTTGTGGAGGAAAGACTGTCGGCGGAAGCGACGTATGTGCCGCTGCCCTGCACCTGGTAGACCACGCCGTAGTTCTTCAGAAGGGCAATGGACTGCCTGACCGTCTGGCGGCTGACGCCGAAACGCTCGACAAGCTCATACTCGGTCGGCAGCCTGCCGGTAGAAGAATACAGCCCGCCCAGAATCTCCCCTTTAAGTATCTCCGCTATCTCCGAATACTTAGACATTTTCCAATCCTAGCCCAAAATGTTCATACAACTTTGTTAAAGTTTAGCACAGATGGACGATTTGTAAAGATATTTATGTTGTCCGTTTTTAGTTTACAATGATATAATTACAGACGTGCAAGGGAACTGCTTCATTAAACAGTGCACAAAGGGGTTAGCCATGAATCTAAGGAACACCGTCATAGGAATTGAATTCGGCTCAACAAGAATCAAGGCAGTCATGACAGACGCACAGTTCAGACCCATCGCATCAGGCGATTTCGAATGGGAAAACAGGCTGGAGAACGGCATCTGGACCTACCACTACGATGAGATCGAGAAGGGTTTGCAGACATGTTTCGCCCGTCTGAAGGAAGATGTACAGACAAATCTTGGCGTAAAACTCACCACAACAGGTGCCATCGGAATCTCAGCCATGATGCACGGCTACATCCCGTCGGACGCATCCTTCAGTCCGCTTTGCGGCTTCCGCACCTGGCGCAACACCATCACCGGTCAGGCGGCAGAAAGCCTTACACAGATGTTCGGCTTCAACATCCCCCAGAGATGGTGCATAGCCCACCTCTATCAGGCCATCCTGAACAATGAGGACCATGTCAAGGACATCTCCCATGTAGAGACCCTTGCAGCATACGTGCACAGGCTTCTGACAGGAAGCAACGTCATAGGAATCGACGATGCCTCCGGCATGTTCCCAATCGACAGCGACACCAACGCATTCAACACTGAAATGGCGAACAAGTTCCTCAAGCTCACGGGATTCGATGTCAGAACGATATTCCCCAAGGTGCTTGTTGCCGGAGAAAATGCGGGGACACTGACAGAACAGGGCGCTCTTCTTCTGGATCCCACAGGAGAGCTTGAGGCAGGAATCCCGCTTGCACCGCCTGAGGGCGATGCGGCGACGGGCATGGTCGCCACAGACTCCGTAAGGCTCAACACAGGAAACGTCAGCGCCGGAACAAGCGACTTTGCAATGGTTGTCACGGACAGAAAGCTCAAGGTCCACCGCGAGATAGACATGGTCACAACCCCGTCGGGCAAGGCCGTGGCCATGGTCCACTGCAACAACTGCACGACCGACATCAACAGCTGGATAAACCTGTTCGGACAATTCGCGCAAAGAGCCGGATTGAACATAACAAAAAACGACCTGTTCACCCTCCTCTACTCCATATCGCTTGAAGGAAAACCCGACTGCGGCGGACTTATGAGCTGCAACTACCACTCGGGCGAAGGCGTGACGGACTTCGACGGAGGCCTGCCCCTCTTCATCCACAGGCCCGACGACCATGTGAACCTGCCAGACTTCATGAGAAGCCACATGATGAGCGCCATGGCGACTCTGAAGATCGGAATGGACATCCTGCGCGAGGAAGGCGTGGAGATCGACAAGATCTTCGGCCACGGCGGCTATTTCAAGACACCTGTCGCAGGACAGAAGATTCTCAGCGCAGCTATCGGAGCCCCGGTGTCAGTCATGGAGACAGCCGGCGAAGGCGGCCCCTACGGCATGGCCCTGCTCTGCGCATACATGGTCTGGGGAAAAGGCATGAGCCTTGAGGACTTTCTGGACAGCAAGGTCTTTTTCGCAAGCCGCACCCAGACGATCATGGCAAGCGACGAAGAGGTCAAGGGATTCGACGATTACCTGAAGGACTACAGGAAGGTCCTTGAAATTGAAAGACGCGCTCTGGAGGTGTTCAATGCTTGAGAAACTCAAAGAAGAGGTCCTTAAGGCCAATCTGCTTCTTCCGAAATACAACCTTGTCACATTCACATGGGGCAACGTCTCGGCCATAGACAGGGAAAGCGGTCTTGTGGTCATCAAGCCTTCCGGAGTCGAGTACGACGGGATGAAGGCCTCCGACATGGTGGTTGTGGACCTGAACGGCAAGGTCGTGGAGGGAAACCTCAGGCCTTCCAGCGACACGCCCACCCACATCGAGCTCTACAAAGCCTTCCCAAACATCGGCGGAGTCGTGCACACCCACAGCCGCTGGGCCACAAGCTTCGCCCAGGCCGGATGCGCCATAGCCCCCATGGGCACAACCCATGCCGACTACTTCTACGGCCCCATCCCCTGCACCAGGTCCCTCTCTGACGATGAGATAAAGGGCGAGTACGAGAAGAACACGGGCCTTGTGATAATCGAGACGTTCAGGGACATCGATCCGGATGCGGTTCCGGGAGTCCTGGTTCGCAACCACGGTCCGTTCGCATGGGGAACAAGCGCCTCCAATGCCGTCCACAACGCCGTTGTCATGGAAGAGGTGGCGTTCATGAACTACCATGCCGTCACGCTCAGAAACGATGCCCCCTGCGTGAGCCAGGGCCTTCTGGACAAGCACTACTACAGAAAACACGGAAAGAACGCCTATTACGGTCAGCTCTGACGGCTTTCCCTGGTCTTTCTCCTGGGATTGAAAGCGTTGGGAAGGTAGAACAGGGCCATGGTTATGATGACCGGCCAGTTCTGCTGGAAGAACAGTCCCGGAAGCAGAAGCTTCAGTATCACAAGAACCAGGACCAGTCCGAACAGGACGCTGAAGCAGGTCCTGGTGAAGTGGGCTATTCTCTCTTTTCTGAACAGGCTCAGTACGGCCAAAACCAGCAGAAGCGGGTTCACGAACAGTATGTTCTCGTTATACCAGGTGACGTCGTGGTTCGTGAAAAGCATCATGAACAGAAGGATGGAACCCAGGATTCCGAAGACCAGACAGATCACGAATCTGAATATGCCGCCTGCCCTGTTCAGGCTCAGGAACCACAGAACAAAACTGATTCCACCCAGGACAAGACCCAGAATAACGGAGAAAAGGATGTTGCTCTGGGGCTTGTCGGGAACCGTGGTTTTTGCAGAGCCTTCCAGCAGAACCTCGTTTCCGACATGGAAATACTCCATCACCGCCTTCTCAAGGACATCCGGAAGGAACATCTCGTCCCATAATGTGGCATCTATATCAATCACAGAGCTCTGGAGGAACTCAAGGGCCCACTGGACGAACCGGTTGGTGGAAAGGCCTCGGGATGCCTGCTGGCGGTACGTCAGACCACTTTGGGACTGGGCCCATCTCTTGAAATTGCCCTTTGTCGCCCTGTCTATGATGTCGCGCAGCCTTGTGGCGCAGTTGTCTTTGTAATGGTGGTACAGATACTCGCGGTGCTCGCGGTCCGTGTTCTCGTTGAGGAAGTTGATCACGGCCTTCTTCTGGGCGACGGTCAGCGGAAGCTCCACAACCGACACTCCTCGTCCCTCCTCCTCGAACTCCTCAAGCCTGTAGTCTATGCTCGAGGAGAGGCAGACGAACCAAAGACGTCCCATGACGAAGTTGCTTATGAACCGGTCGCTTGAGAACGAGAACGTGCCGTAGTCGAATGCGATCCTGCGGTGGTCCGGGGTCTCGACAACCAGAGCCGAATGTCCGAACCATGAATAGAGAGGACTCCCCTTGGAGATCGTCAGAAGCGAGATCTTATAGGCGTTCCACGCCGGGAGGTTGCCGTCGTCCGAAAGGTCGAAGAACCTGTCGAGCATCGGTGCCGAGTCGAACGGATGGTCCTCGCTTTCATGGTTGATGCTTATGGCGCAGACCGGAAGCAGAACGACGAGGCACAGGATGGCAACGGTCAGAACCTTGCGCATGGCACCATGATAACACAAAAAACCCCGGAAACGGGCAAAAACCTTATTCCGGGGTGATGATTGCTGAATGGTTTTCAGACTGAATCTCAGCCGTTGACCTTCTTCCTGATGACGAAGAGTGTTCCGATCATCATTGCGATGGCGATCGGGAGAACGACCAGCCAGTTCGGGATCAGACCGGCGAGGACATAGGCCACGAACGAGACAGCTGCAACTGTGATTGCGTAAGGAAGCTGTGTGTTGACGTGGTTGATGTGGTCGCAGTCGGCACCGGCGGAAGCCATGATCGTTGTATCCGAGATCGGTGAGCAGTGGTCACCGCAGACAGCACCTGCCATACATGCGGAAACACAGACGACTCCGATGGATGTTGTGATCGGGAAAACGCTGATCGTGATGGGGATCAGGATACCGAAGGTTCCCCATGAGGTTCCGGTTGAGAACGAGAGGAAACATCCGATCAGGAAGATGATTGCAGGAAGCATGACCTGGAGACCGGAAGCGGAGCCCTCGACCAGAGCGGAGACGAACTCCCTTGCTCCGAGGCTGTCGGTCATGGCCTTGAGTGTCCATGCGAAGACAAGAATCAGGATTGCGGGAACCATTGCCTTGAAACCTTCGGGCAGGCAGCTCATAAGATCCTGGGACTTCAGGACTCTTCTGAACATGTAGTAGATGACCACGATGATGAATGTGCATGCGCTGCCGAGCATCAGGCCGACAGAGGCGTCGGAATCAGAGAATGCCTCGATGACTGATGCGCCGGAGAAGAATCCGCCGCTGTACAGCATTCCGATGACACAGGCGATGATAAGGACGACAATCGGGACCACCAGGTCGATGACCTTACCGGTCTTTCTGCTCTTGTCCTTCAAGGTCTCTCCCTCGAGAACCTCGACCTTCTCAGCAAAGGCTCCGCTTCTCTTGATCATGGTGTCGATCTTCTGCTTTGCGTTTTCCTTTGTGTAGGGCTCGAACTTTCTCATCGGACCGTAGTCGAACTTCATGAGAGCAAGGGTAATCATCATGACGATGGTCAGGATTGCGTAGAAGTTGAAAGGAATGGCCTTGACGAACAGCTGGAATCCGCTGACGCCGGAATCCTTGACGAAGCCCGAAACAGCTGCTGCCCATGATGAAACAGGGGCAATGATGCAGATCGGGGCTGCCGTTGCATCGATCAGGTAGCTGAGCTTCTCCTTGGAGATGCCGTGCTTGTCGGCGACAGGTCTCATGACGGAACCGACTGTCAGACAGTTGAAGTAGTCGTCGATGAAGATCAGAACGCCGAGAGCGATCGTGGCCAGCATTGCGCCGGTCTTTGTCTTGATGTGCTCAGATGCCCAGCGTCCGAAAGCCTCGGATCCGCCGGCCTTGTTCATCATGGCGACGATTGCACCGAGAAGAACGAGGAAGATGAGGATTCCGACGTTGTAGGAGTCAGCGACCGATCCTACGAAACCGTCCTGGAAGACATGGACCAGAGTTCCCTCGAAGCCGAATCCGCTGTAGAGAAGACCACCGATGAGGATTCCGATGAACAGAGAGGAATAGACCTCTTTGGTGACAAGTGCCAGTCCGATAGCGACTACAGGCGGAAGAAGAGCCCAGGCCGTATAGGAAAGATCCTTGCCGGATGCTGCGGCAACGATCAGCAGCACTACGATGATGACTGTGAAGACGATTTTGGCTATCGTCCCTTTCTTAATGGTAGAACCCATAAAAAAACCTCCCGAAACCGCGTCATGACACCTACCATGACACCATTTCAGAAGGCTGAACAAGTGTAACGATAGCTCTCCGCATTTCTGCGACAGTCTGCAGGATGTTCTCCTGCAGCCCGGATGCCTCGCGCCCCAGGCGGGCCCTCGGCTCCTCGGCGGTCTCCCCTTTCACTGCCTGCCGTTTCCTGAAAACAGCCAGCTACTCTTTGAAACCGCACCTCTATCATGAACTAGAGTTTCCTGATGGAAATGTTATGAAACAGCCCCCTTTGTGTCAACACCACAGAGGATATTATTTCAATATATACGCATAGATATGCAGAAACCTGTGCTCAGCAGAGCTCGGCTACAGCCTCGACCTCTACCTTTGCTCCCTTGGGAAGTGCTGCAACCTGGAAACATGAGCGTGCAGGCTTGTGGTCACCGAAAGCCTTTGCGTAGACCTCGTTGAAAGCTGCGAAATCCTTGATGTCCGAAAGGAAGCATGTGGTCTTCAGGACCTTGCACATGCATGATCCGGCGCTCTGAAGCACCAGGGACAGGTTCTCAAGAGCTTGCTCCGACTGGACCTTGATGTCGGCGTCCATGTCACGGCCAAGCTGTCCGGATGTGAATACAAGATTTCCCGAAACCGTTGCGTGGCAGTACGGTCCGATTGCGGCAGGTGCCTTGTCACTGAAAATGGTCTTCATATCATTATCCTCCGATTAATTGTTTTCAAACAGAATCACATAAGTCCGGTGATCTTTCCGTTGTCGTCAATGTCTATCACAGTTGCCTGCGGGACCTTGGGAAGACCCGGCATGGTCATGATCTCGCCTGTGTAGACCACCACGAAACCCGCACCGGCGCTTGCCTTCACGTCACGTACGGACACGGTGAAACCTTCCGGAGCACAGAGCTTCTTGGGATCGTCCGAGAAGCTGTATTGCGTCTTGGCCATGCACACGGGAACGTTTGTGAACCCCATGGCCTCAAGCTTCCTGATCTTGGTCTTCACGCCTGCGGCATAGGAGACGCCGGAGCCTCCGTAGATCCTCGTGACGATCTTTGAGATCTTCGTCTCAAGCGGGTCATCGTCCGCATATGTGAGTTCCACAGCGCTCGGGATGTCGCAGAGCCTGACAATCTCCCTGGCCAGGGCCTTTCCGCCCTCGCCTCCCTTGGCCCAGACCTCGGAAAGGACCGCGTTCACGCCAAGCTCGGCACAGCGCCTTGAGACAAGGTCCAGCTCAGCCTCCGTGTCCGTCGGGAAGCGGTTGACGGCAACCACGCACGGAACCTTGTAGACGCCGGTCATCACACCGACATGTCTGAGCAGGTTCGGAAGACCCTTCTCAAGCGCATCAAGGTCCTCGGTTCCCAGATTGTCCTTCTTCAGTCCGCCGTGCATCTTCAGGGCCCTGACCGTGGCAACAACGACGACGGCTGACGGTCTCAGGCCCGTGGTCCTGCACTTGATGTCCATGAACTTCTCGGCACCAAGGTCCGCTCCGAATCCGGCTTCCGTGATCACATAGTCGCCGCACTTGAGCGCCATCTTTGTCGCAAGGACCGAGTTGCAGCCGTGGGCTATGTTCGCAAAAGGACCTCCGTGGATGAAAGCAGGCGTTCCTTCCAGACTCTGGACAAGATTCGGCTTCAGAGCCTCCTTGAGGATTGCGGCCATTGCGCCCTGTGCCTTGAGGTCCGCTGCAGTTACAGGTGTTCCGTCATATCTGTAGCCGATGATTATGCGTCCAAGCCTTGCCTTCAGGTCTGCGATCGATGACGACAGACAGAGGATCGCCATTACCTCGGAAGCCACTGTGATGTCGTAGCCGTCCTCACGGGGGCATCCGTTTTTGGCTCCGCCCAGGCCGTCCACCACAAAGCGTAGCTGACGGTCGTTCATGTCGACACAGCGTCTCCAGACGATTGCCTTGGGGTCTATTCCAAGCTCGTTGCCCTGGAAGATGTGGTTGTCGATCATAGCGGCAAGAAGGTTGTTGGCAGCGCCGATCGCATGGAAATCACCTGTGAAATGGAGGTTGATCTCCTCCATGGGCACGACCTGCGAGTAACCACCTCCGGCAGCTCCGCCCTTGACTCCGAACACCGGTCCCATGGACGGCTCGCGCAGGGCCAGGACGCTCTTCTTTCCAAGGCGTCTGAGACCGTCGGCAAGTCCGATGGTGGTAGTGGTCTTGCCCTCTCCGGCAGGAGTCGGGGTGATGGCCGTGACCAGAACAAGCCTGGCATCCGCCCTGCTTTTCCTCTCTTCAAGGAACGAAAGGTCAATCTTCGCTTTGCTTTTGCCGTACTGCTCGACAAAGCGCTCCGGAATATCGGCCCTTGCTGCTATCTCGGAAATGGGGAGCGGCTTTACGCTCTGTGCAATCTCAATGTCTGTAAGCATGGCAACATTGTAGCCCATTAACCCTGAAAAATCACTCTTTTTGATGGAAAAGAAGGCCCCTTTCAAGATAGAATTGGACAAAGACGGAGGGCACATGGAGGCAAGGCTTTCGGACATCCCCAGAGACGAGGTCCTGAGATACCTCGGCTACCGGGGCCAGAGCATTGGAGACGACCTGGACAGACAGATCACAGCCTGCATAAGGGCCGTGGCCGATTGTGCCAAGCCACGCCTCACCTACCGCATCCTTCCCGTCACATCCGGGCGCATCGATGGCCTGGGACTTGAAGGAAACGACATTTTCAAGCTGCTTGAAGGTTGCATACAGGCCATCGTCATGGCCGCCACCCTTGGCCCTGAGGCCGAGGCCCTTCTCAGGCGCACCGAGGTGAAAAACATGGCGGATGCCGTGATCATGGACAGCGCCCAGAGCTCCGCCATAGAGAACGTGTGCGACAACTTCGAGTCCGACATGAGGCTGCAGTACAGGGACAGAGGCCTTTATCTTACCGACCGTTATAGCCCGGGCTACGGAGACTTCCCCCTTGAAAGCCAGAAGACCATAGCGGAACTTCTTGTGGCGGAAAAGAGGATCGGGCTTACGGTGACCCAGAACATGATCATGGTCCCCAGGAAATCCGTGACATGCATCATCGGGATATCGGACATACCGAGGAAGCTTGAAAGGCGCGGCTGTCTGAACTGCAGCGCAGCCGGAAGCTGCAGCTACAGAAGCGAAGGGAGAATCTGCAATGCAAAATAGACCCCTCATACTTGACGGAGCCATGGGCACCATGATCCAGAACGCCGGCCTGAAGCTCGGAGAGAAGCCGGAGATATTCGCACTGAAGAACCCGCAGGCGGTCATGGACATCCAGAAGGAATATGTGAAGGCAGGAAGCAATGTCCTGTACTCGAACACATTCGGTGCGAACAGACACAAGATGCAGGGAACAGGCCATGACGTCACCGAAATCATCAAGGCCAATGTGGAAATTGCAAAGCAAGCATGCGAAGGCAAAAGCGTGAAGGTGGCACTGGACATCGGCCCCATCGGAGAGCTGATGGCACCGCTCGGTACCCTCTCGTTCGACAATGCCTACGACATATTCAAGGAGATGATCCTTGCCGGAAAGCAGGCCGGAGCCGACCTTGTGGTCTTCGAGACCTTCACAGACCTCTATGAAGTCAAGGCAGGAGTCCTTGCCGCAAAGGAGAACTCGGACCTTCCCGTGTGGGTCACAATGAGCTTCGAGCAGGACGGGCGCACCTTCACCGGAACCACTGTGGAGTGCATGGCGGTGACACTCGATGCCCTTGGCGTGGATGCCATGGGAATCAACTGCTCGCTCGGCCCAAAGGAGATCCTCCCCCTGATCCGCAGGATGGAGGCGTGCACTTCAAAACCCCTGATCGCAAAACCCAACGCAGGTCTCCCCGACCCCGCCACGGGAATGTATTTCATAACACCTGAGGAATTCGCCGGCCAGATGGAAGGCTATCTGGACCTTGGCATCTCTGCCATGGGCGGATGCTGCGGAACGACGCCCGCATTCATAAGGAAGCTGGCGGAAGTTGCCTCAAAGAAAAAGGAGACGGATGAACCGGAAACTGCAAAAACCATCGACAAAGGCTGCATCTGCTCCTCATCCAGACTGGTCTGTTTCGACAGGGTCAACATCATAGGCGAGAAGATAAACCCCACAGGCAGGAAGAAGTTCAAGCAGGCCCTGCTTTCACACGACATGGATGCCGTCATGGAACTTGCGATAGCCCAGGCAGACGGTGGTGCCGATGTTCTTGACATAAACGTCGGAGTTCCGGGCATCGACGAGCCTGCCATGATGAAGGAAGTCGTCCAGGCCGTCCAGGGTGTCGTGGGACTTCCCCTGATGATCGACTCCTCAGATGCCCGTGCAATCGAGGCAGGTCTGAGGTATGCCAACGGCAAGGTGATAGTGAACTCCGTAAACGCCAACGACGAGAAGCTTTCGGAGGTTCTGCCCATAGCGGCAAAGTACGGAGCGGCAGTTGTCGGACTTGCCATGGACAGAGGCCTTCCCTCCACCGTCGGGGAAAGGCTGGAGCATGCAAAGAAGATAACGGAGCATGCCCTCAAGGCTGGAATCAGAAAGAGCGACATCATAATCGACTGTCTGACTCTCACAGTCTCCGCCCAGCAGGACCAGGCGCTTAAGACCCTCGAGGCCGTACGGCGTGTGAAGAAGGACTTCGGACTTCACACAACTTTGGGAGTGAGCAACATAGCGTTCGGACTTCCCGAGAAAACCCATGTGACTGCATCATTCCTGACAATGGCGCTTCACAGCGGCCTGGACCTTCCCATAGTCAACCCCAACAGCCAGAGCATCATGGATGCCATCGCATCGTTCAGGGCCTTGAGCGGAGAGGACAAGGACTGCGAAGCCTACATAGGCCGCTTTGCAGTCCAGAATCAGGAAAAAGGTCAGGAAAAACCGCAGAACACTGCAGCTGAGGGTATGGATATCCAGAGCGCGATCCTCAAGGGTCTTGGACAGGAGACGGAGAAAGCCACGATGGAGCTTCTGAAGACCATGGACCCCATGGACGTCATCAACCTCAAGCTGATCCCCGCTCTGGACGTGGTGGGCGAGAAATACGAAAAGCACGAGCTCTTCCTGCCCCAGCTGATCAACGCGGCAAACGCGGCGGGAAAGGGCTTTGACCTGATAAAGAAGAATCTTCCCAAGAAAGAGGATTCCTCAAAAGGCAAGATAATCATCGCAACTGTGGAGGGAGACATCCACGACATAGGAAAGAACATAGTCAAGGTGGTGCTTGAGAACTACGGCTTCGACGTCATAGACCTGGGAAAGGACGTTCCGATTCAGACGGTTGTGCAGAGGACAATCGAGGAGGATGCCCATCTTGTCGCCCTCTCCGCACTCATGACAACCACAGTCGAGTCCATGAGGCGCACAATCGAGGCCCTCAGACAGTCCGGACACCCCTGCAAGGTCATGGTCGGTGGAGCCGTTCTGACTGCGGACTACGCAAAGGCGATCGGTGCAGACTTCTACACTAAAGACCCGAAGGAATCGGCCGACACGGCAAGGAAGGTGCTTGGATGAATCCTATCAGAGAATACCTGAAAGACAACGTACTTCTTCTGGACGGTGCCATGGGCACCTACATCTGCGCAAAGGACAGGTCCTTCAAGAACCTTCCAGAAGAGGCGAACCTCCTGAAGCCCGACCTTGTTCGTGAGATCCATCTGGAGTACCTGCAGGCAGGCTCCATGGCCGTTACCACAAACACCTTCGGAGCCAACCGCATCAACTACCCCGACACAGTGGACGCCATCATAGAGAAAGGCTTCAGTCTTGCATCCGAGGCCGCAAAGCGCTTCGGAGCCTTCGTCCTTGCAGACATAGGCCCTGTGGATGTTTCCGACCCGGAGCTCCCCGATGAAGAGTACTTCGCAGAAGAGGAATATATCTATACTGCACAGAGATTTCTCAACCTCGGTGCCACCAATTTCATCTTCGAGACCCACTCCAACCTTGCAGGCCTTCTGGAAACGGCAAAGTATATCAAGAGCCAGAACAAGGATGCCTTCATAACTGTATCTTTCGCAGTCCTTCCGGACGGCTTCACCCGAGACGGAGTCTTTGCCTCCCAGCTTGCCGAGGCAGTAAGGGACTGTCCGGACATCGACGCCTTCGGCCTGAACTGCATCCAGGATGCCGTGCACATGAAGGACCTTGCATCCACATTGGACATCGGTTCCAAGATCCTTTCACTCAGACCCAACGCAGGCTATCCCACAGTCCTGGGACACAGGGTCTTCTACGAAGGCGATCCGGTCTTCTACTCGCAGTCCGTCATAGACATGACGCGCATAGGCGCGCGCATGGTGGGCGGCTGCTGCGGAACCACTCCCCTTCACATCCAGAAGATCCGCGAGGCCCTTCCCAATACAACATCAAGCACAGCAAGGAAGAACCAGACCACCGAAAGCGCCGTGGACACCGTTGTCAGCCACTTCTGGGAAAAGCTCACATCAAAGGGAAAACCCATCGCAGTCGAGCTCGACCCGCCTGAAAACGCCTCGCTCGACAAGTTCATGGCAGGAGCCCAGAGGCTCAAGGACGCAGGCGTGGACATCCTGACCATTGCAGACTGCCCGATTGCCCGTGCCCGCATGGACTCGAGCCTCCTTGCCTGCAAGGTCAAACGCGAGCTGGACATGGACGTCCTTCCCCACATGACTTGCCGCGACCGCAACCTCAATGCCACAAAGGCCCTTCTTCTCGGCTTGTATGCCGAACGCGTGCGCAACGTCCTTCTTGTCACGGGAGACCCCATCCCCAGTGCCGAGCGCGACGAGGTCAAGACAGTCTACCAGTTCAATTCCAGAAAGCTCTCAGCCTTCGTCTCCGAGCTTGGACGTCAGACGCTTCCCGGAGGTTTTCACATCTTCGGCGCTCTGAACCTTAACGCCAAGAACTTCGATGTCCAGCTGAAACTTGCAAAGGACAAGATCAAAAACGGCATGGTGGGCTTTCTCACCCAGCCGGTACTCTCCGAAAACGCAAATGAGAACCTCAAGCGTGCCCGCAAGGAACTTGACACCTACATCCTGGGCGGCCTGATCCCCATTGTCAGCGAGCGCAACGCCCGCTTCATGAACAGCGAGGTCAACGGAATCTCCGTGGACAGCAGCATCATCGAATCCTATGCAGGCAAGGACAGGGCCCAGAGCGAGGAGCTTGCGATCCGGATCACAACTGACTTTGCAAAGCGCATCGAGGACCTTGTGGACGGCTACTACATCATGACTCCTTTCAACCGTACATCGCTCGTTGCAAAGATCATCGGAAACCTGAAATAACCATGACCACCGGTTCATCCGGTGATTTGTACTGCTCTCCATCTTCCTTTACGGACGCATTCCCGATTTCTCTCGTTTCGTCCGTAAATAAAGTGCCTGTTTCCCTCTGTCTTACGGACGGATTCGAAGTTCTTGGCTTTATTGCTGTAAGGAATCCTTCTGTTTTACAGCAGAATCGGAAGAAAAGACATTTGCGTCCGTACGATCAATCCTGTTTTGTACAGCAATAATGGGAGTATTTTTCTTTTTGTCCGTAAAGAGCCGGATATCATGTGCCTTTCCTACAGCAACTTTCATCCAATTGCAGATGATTGCTGTAAAGCCACATGGTCACAAGCAGGATTACCATTGGCTTTCCATGGTAAGGACAATTGGGAATGCCTTGGATTGTACCATCGGAATCATAAGAACAAAGGATTCAACGGTGATGGTCATTCCCCGGGTCCGGTCATAAGCCGATGTGTGGCCTGTGTATTGGCAATCCATGCACAGGTCATGGGCGTTGGGCGCAAAGGCTTGATGGCCGCGCCCCGCCCGCCATGTGCATGGCAACACACAGGCAACTCACAGCTGATGAACAGCCCGGGGTGGCAAGGGGTGGATAGGAAGAGAAAAACCTCACAATAACGGGTTTGCATCCATTTCAGGCAATAACCAAGGTTTGGTATGCACAAATGAGACTGAATCAATGAGTGTTTGCATCCACATCAAAGGATTTGATGGAAAAAATGGTGGCAAGGAAAAACAATTCTTTGCATCCCAAACAAGCCAATACCCTGTTTCCGGTGGCAAATGCTGGCAGTTTTTTGCATCCGTTTTTTTCAAAACAATGATTCTGGATGCAAAGCTCAAGAATAAAGGATGAAAACCCGAATTCAGAAACAAGGAAAAGGAAGGTCTTGGTTTCAACAAAAAAATGGAGCTCTGAAACAGAGCCCCATTTACTGATCTTTTCTGGCAATCATGCCTTGCTGAACATGTCTTTGCCGACTCCGCAGACCGGGCATACCCAGTCCTCAGGAAGATTCTCGAAAGCTGTTCCGGGAGCGATTCCGTTGTCCGGATCGCCTACTGCAGGATCATACTCATATCCGCATGCATCACAAACATACTTGTCCATGTAAAACTCTCCTTATATCTCTGCCTTCCACAGTCCGTGGAGGTTGCAGTACTCGTAAACTGCCACAGGTGCATCTCCTTCTGCGACAAGGAACTGAGCTGCAGGTTCCTGACCCGGCTTGAGGTCGACCTTTTGATAACCCTTCTTTGTCTCGAGGATGATGAACTGGATGTAGTGGGCATCCATCATAGGATGTGCGACTGAGCCGACAGCCACCTTGACCAGGTTGCCGTCAACTGTGACAGCTGGGACATGCTTCTCCTTGGCTGCATCGACTGTGTTGGCTACGACCTCCTCCATCTTGGCACCGCAGCACATGGGTGTGGGTGCTGCCTTCTCGGTGAGGAAGGTCACGAAATTCCCGCAATGGGCGCATTTGTAGAAAAGCATAGAGCCTCCTTAAGATTTCTAGGAAATGAAAAACCTCAATCCCTGTTTATTTACTCTAGCACACAAATACCCAACAGGCCAGTCAAAAAGCCCTCATTTTTCCATCGTCACTTTGATGCTTTCCGCAAGGTCCGAAAGAGGGATAAACACCGGCTTTCCCTTCTGGATGTGGCCGGGATTCTCCACCCTGATGTGGATCTTCTTTCCGCGGAAGACCCTGTCGACCTCAAAGCCGTCCCACGATGACGGAATGCACGGATCTATGACAAGACCGTCGTAGGCAGGTCTGATTCCCAGGATGTAATGGGTGGAGGCAAAGTATGCCCAGCCTGCGGAACCGGTGAGCCATGGATGGCGTGCCCTTCCGTATGCTGTGTGGTCGCGTCCCATGATGAACTGGCAGTAGGCATAGGGCTCGCTCTGGCGGACTTCGATCAGGTCGTTCTGCCTTGCAGGGCACAGGGCGTTGTAGAACTTCATGGCAAGGTCGCCCATTCCCAGCTTTGCAGCCGCAACCCATGCCCATGGATTCGGATGGCTGAAGATGGCGCCGTTTTCCTTGATTCCGCGGTAGACACGGGTGACAAAACCAACCTCGTCGTCAGGAGTGCTGAAGCTCGGGGCGTTCAGATGGATTCCCCACTCGCCGTACAGGAACTTGTCTATGGCCTCGACAGCCTTGACTGCATGGTCGCCCTTGGCAAGTCCGCTGCACACGGCCCAGGAGTTGGACTCGAGGTGCACCTTGCCCTCCTTGTCCTGTGAGGTTCCGATCTTCCTGCCGGACTTGGTTATGCCTCTGATGTACCATTCGCCGTCCCAGAGCTCTCTGTCGCAAGCTTCGGCGACCTTTTCCTGCATCTTCTTGTAATACTTGACCTTATCGTCATTACCCGCGAACTTCAGAAGCTCGATGAACTCGTCGAGGGCCCAGTAGTGAAGGAACGACACCAGGGCGCTTTCGCCGCCACCGAGGTTGATGCAGTCGTTCCAGTCGGCACGCAGGCCAAGGCAGATTCCGTGGCTTCCCACCTGCTCCGCGCTGAACTGGAGGATCTTCTCCATGTGCTCCAGCACCGTTCCCTGACCGCCGTCGGCATAGCCGTAGACCTGTGAGAGGAAACCGAAATCTCCAGTCTCGCGGATGAACTCGCAGATGGACGGGACAAGCCAAAGGGCATCGTCGCTGCAGGTGTCCTTCAGGCCGTGGACCATGCTGGAAGGCTCCGGCATGGGCTTGACAGTAGGAGACTTGAAGGGCTTTACCTTGGGTGCGTCCGGATCGAACACATCAGGGCTGAAAAGATGAAGGCCGTAGCCTGACGATGTAAGACCTCTGAGCAGCTGCACTATCCTCTTTCTGCACTGGGCGGGGTTGGACGGAACCACGCACATGGCATCCTGTGCCGTGTCGCGGTAGCCGAGACCTGTGCGGCCTCCCACCTCTATGAAGGATGCGAAGCGGCTGAACACCACATTGGTCTCGCTCTGATAGAGGTTCCAGGTGTTCAGCATGCTGTCCATGTCCTTGTTCGGGGTATGGACCTGAAGGGTGTCCACCTTGTTCTTCCAGTAGACGGCAATGTCACGGAATGCCTTGTCCACATTGGAGTTGTCGCTGAAGAACCCCTTCTCTTTCCTTCCTTCCTCAAGGTCTCCGACACCCAGGATGAAGACGAATCTCTTCTCCTCACCGGCCTCGATGACAAAGTCCTGGCTCAGGGCTCCGCACTGGTTGTTTCCAAGCTCCGTGCTGGAGGAGAGGCTGCCCTTCTCCACCGCTATCGGGTTGGTCTCGGTTCGGTACGGACCTATGAAGCTGTCGCGCACGCAGTCGAATCCCGAGGGAACGAATGTGGATGTGAAGTAGTGGAAAAGGCCCGGGTTGTAGAAGTTGTCGCACTCGATCACGCCGTCCTTGAAGCGCGAGCCGCTGCAGTACATGCTCATCTGGAAGTTCTGGTTGTCGATCTCAATCAGATTGAAGCTGAACTCGCAGTATCCGAAGACTGAGAGCTTTCTGGGTACGGAGCCAGTGTTTCTGACCTTCACATCCCAGATCTCGCTCTTGTGTCCGCGCGGGATGAAAAGCGTCTGGCTGGCCAGAATGTCGCGGTAGGCGCACTCGAACACCGAATATGAAAGACCGTGGCGTGTCGTGTACCTGGCCTTGTCCTGGTCCTTTCCGACAGGCTGCCATGAGAGGCTCCAGTAGTCTCCGTCGGCATCATCGCGCAGGTAGACATAGTGGCCCGGCCTGTCCAGAGGAACGCCGTTGGGTCTGAACCTGGTGATCCTGTGGGTCTCCGGATCGCCGCTGAACATGTAGCCGCCGGCGTTGTGGGATATCACGGTGCCGGTGTCCTCGGTGCCCAGGTAGTTGGTCCACGAGACAGGGACATCCTGCCTTGTGATCACGTATTCACGTCTTTCATCATCAAAGTATCCGTACTTCATTTAACCCCCGGTCAGAAAGAATCACAGCCTCAGGTAGTCCTTGTAGACTCCCGGAGTGCTGTTCTCGATGAGAGTGGCATCACAGATCTTGGCATAGAACTCGGCAGGTCCGACGCCGCCGATGATTGCATAGGCATAGCCCATGTCCCTCATGCTGTGAAGGCACGAAAGGAGAAGCGCCGCTCCGATGCCCTTGCCCTGGAACTCGTCCAGAACCCTGGTGGGCCCGAAGAAGTCACGCATGGTGGCCTCGTAACAGGCGAAGCCGATGACCCTCTTGTCCTTTTCGGCTATGAAACAGCTGACCGGCTGGCGCGAGAAGCACACGGTGCACTCTCCCAGATTGTGGCGGCCGGAGTATTTCTCCACGAACTCAAGGATCCCAACCATATCGGGAACCATGGCACGTCTGATGTTGATGCCCTCTTCTCTGGCAATCTTTGCTATGAGTGAGTTTGTAATCTCACGTGACGGAATCTGAAGAAGGTTCACAAGCATGTCCTGCATATCACACCTCCGAATTATCGAATGAACTGTAAAGGTCGTAGACCTTGAGCTTGGAGACGAACTCCTCAAGATCCACGTCCTCAAGACAACTGAACAATATAGTCCTTCTCCCGTTGAGTGAGAAGAGACTGTCGCTGAATCTGCCCCTGATGTCACCTGCATCGGGCACAATGTAGAAAGCCGGCCTTTCCGTGGAGATCTCGATAGAGAAGACCTTGTTCCCCCCTTCCGTGGATTCCGAGACACTGAACTTCAGCTCTGGATCACGGATTCCGGCTTCCTTGGGTCTGCACAGAAAAAGGGTCTCCTCCATGCCGGCAACGGATGCACACAGGTAGCAAGACGATGAATCGACTTCCGAAACCGGGAAATCAACCACCTCGAAGACCTCCATGCTCCGTACCGAGACATCGCATGTAGTGCTTCTTATGCAAGTTCCGTCAAAACCGATGACGGAGACGGTGCACGGGCCTTTGAAAGAATCAGGGCTGTCATTTGCAATGCGCACGCAGACCCTGCCCTTTTCTATATACAAAAAGGGTGCGACCGGGCTGAAGAAGCGCCTTGCATCGTAATGCAGGGCCTTCCACTTTCCGCTGTACTCGATGCTGGACCAGGATGATACCGGCCAGACATCGTTGAGCTGCCAGTACAGCGTTCCCATGCAGTAAGGCATCAGGCTTCTCCACCAGGTGACGGCGGTTCTGATGGCATAGGACTGCTGGACCTGGCTGAGGTACAGCATGTGCTCGAAATCGCGTGGCCTGTGGAAATAGCGGCCGAACATCTCGTTGATTATCTCGTTGCCCTCGTCGTTCCTCTGATGGTGCTCCATCACGGGACTTTCAAGGAAAAGCTGGTCCGAAGGGGCGAAAGAAAGCACTTCACTCATTGAAGGAAAGCTTTGATAGCCGAATTCGGAACAGAATCTGGGCCTTACATCGTGGTAAGCCTCAAAGTCCTTGCGCTCGTGCCAGACCGTCCAGTAGTGCATGTCCCCGTTTCCGTCCGTGTGCCAGTTGTCCGAATAGTCGCCCGGACCTGCGCACGGACTTGAGGGCCAGTACATCCTGGAGGGGTCTTCCTGAACAAGAATGTGGTCTATCCAGTTCACATAAAGCTTCTCATAATCTTTAAGATACAGGGAAAGGTTGCTTCTTGTCTCCTTGTACCATCCCAGAGCTCCCAGGCACTCGTTGTTTCCGCACCACAGGGCAATTGAGGTTCTGGAGCAAAGTCTTCTGATCTGGTCGCGAAGCTCCTTCTCCACGCTTTCAAGGAACCAGTCCTCCGCAGGATAGGTGGAGCAGCTGAACATCAGATCGTGCCAGATGAGGATTCCGTACCTGTCGCAGGCATCGTAGAACTCCTCCTTCTCGTACCAGCCGCCGCCCCAAATGCGCACCATGTTCATGTTGGCATCACGCATGTCGCATATCATGCTGTCGTAACGCTCCATGCTCATGCGGCCGGGCCTGGCATCAAGGGGAATCCAGTTGGCGCCCTTGCAGAACACTGGCTTGCCGTTGACACAGACTGTAAGCTCCTTGCCGCCCATGGTTGTGTTGTTTCTGACCTCTATTGTCCTGAAGCCTATCTTCCTTGAAAGGACAAAACCTGCCATGGTAATCTCAACGTCATAGAGAACCTGCTCTCCGAATCCGTTGGGCCACCACAGCTTGACGTCCTCAGCGGGAATCTCCATGTATGCGGCAAACACGCAGTCGCCTGCACCATATTTAACATCCACAGTCAATTTCTTTCCAGCACAGGAGATGTCAAGTGTCGTGCCACCGTCGGCAAAGGCTGTGGCATAGACCTTGATATCCAGCTTCCAGTCCCCGGTTGCGCTGCGAACAGGAAATGCGGAGAAAGAGGAAACATACAGGTCTTTGCACTCATAGAGCTCAATGCTCTCGTATATTCCCATGGTCTGAAGACACAGTCCCCAGTCCCATGCGGCGTTGCACTGGGCTTTTCTGACAAGGTTCCTGTTGGGCGAGTCGTATTTGTAGCGCGAGCATGGAACGGCATGTTCCAGGGCCTCTGCGCGTCTGGATGCGATCTTCTCGGAGGATGTGAACCTGAACTCGATGTCGTTCGACCCGCAGACCATGTATTCCGTCACATCCACGTTGTATATCCTGTGCTCGTTGTCAAAGGATGCAACCTGCCTTCCGTTCAGGATAAGAGATGCGATGGTGTCCACCTTCTCAAGATGGAGGACATAACGGCATCCCGAAGCAATATCAAGGTCGAATGAACGCGAGATGCTCCAGTCGCTTTTTCCAATGAACATGGTCTCAAGCTCGTTCTCCGCATAGTACGGATCGGGAACCACCATGGCCTCTATGAGCGCATCCTGAACGGAAGTGGGCATGGTGATCTCAAACGAGCTGCCGTCCTTGATGCCGTAGTTGTTCTTTTCAGGAGAAAGAGCTATCAGAGACCAGTTTCCATCGAGGCAGATTCTTCTCATATGACAGGCACCTTCATCTTGCCCAGAGGCTTGCTTTCCCAACTTGCCGGGCTGCAGACAATGTTGAGCTTCCAGCAGAGGTCGCGGATGGCCTCTCGGCGGGCCAGGGTCTTCTTCCAGTTCTTGTCATTGCCGAGGCACATGTTGTCCGCAAGGGCGAACGCACGCGGGAACATCATGTACTCGATCTCACGGCCGCTTCGCATCCTCTCAGTCCAGATGTTGCACTGGGCGCCCAGAACCAGCTTCTGCTTCTCAGGCGGAAGCTCGCTCATGAAAAGATCCACATCGAAGGTGTCCTTGACCGAATATGAACCCCACTGTCTGGGCTCGAAATCGTCATCGGTATAGCCTTTGTCGAAGTAAAGACCCTGCTGCGGGCAGAGAATAACTTCATGGCCAAGAGCAGTAGCGGTCCTGGCTCCGTCAAAGCCGTGCCATGACATCACCACAACCGACTTGTCTATGGTGGGACACTCGACAACCTCGTCCCAGCCCATGGCACGTTTTCCGTAGGAGGCCACAAGGCGCGAGAGCCTCGATGTGAACCAGCCCTGGAGGTCGGACGCGTTCTCTATGTTGTTCTCCTTCATGACCTCAAGGCACTGCGGATTGTTCTCCCACTGCTCATGCGGACACTCGTCGCCACCTATGTGGATGTAAGGTCCGGGGAATATGGAGGACAGCTTGGCGATCACCGCATCCAGGAAGGTCCAGAGCTCCTCGCTCGCCGGGTTGAGGACGTCCTTGAAGATGCCCCAGCGGCGCTCCACATTGAGGATGCGTCCGGTGCATCCGAAGATGGGATATGCGGCCAGAAGAGCCGTGGCATGGCCGGGAACGTCGATCTCGGGAATGACCGTCACACCGCGCTTGTTGCAGAAGCTAACGATCTCGCGCATGTCGTCGTCGGTGTACATGCCCTCGTAGAGGAACTTACCGTTGACGTACTCCTCGTTGTCGCGCTTGGTGGAGATCTGCTCGATGAGAGGATAGCCGTCGACCGGGAACCTCCAGCCCTGGTCCTCGGTGAGGTGCCACTGGAAGGTGTTGTAGCCGATCATGGCCATGAGGTTGATTATGCGCTTCAGTTCATCGACAGGCACAAAATGCCTGCAGACATCTATCATGAAGCCCCTGTATGGACGTGCGGGGCTGAAGTAATCGAATTCACAAACGGGAAGCTTTCCGTCGAAGTAGACCTCAAGCTGCTTGAGATAACCCAGACCCAGTCTGATGTCATCGTCGCTGCCACCGCTGACCGTAGCCACTCCTTCGGAGATGTCCACGTGGTTGGCCTTTCCCGGGATTGTCCTGATATTGTCACCGATTACGGTGAGCTTTTCAAAACCTACACCCGTATTCTTGATCTGTGGGGTTAGGATTCTATCGATAAATCTTGTCATAATAACAAAAAATTCAAAAAAGGCGGGTCCGAGAACCCGCCGTCATTATTCTTGCGAACAACTTACTTTCCAGCGAAGGCATGCCATGCGGCGTTGATTTCCTTGGCTGCCTGGTCGACTGTCTTCTTTCCGAGACCAATCTCTGCGAGAGCCTGGTTGATGACCTCGTAGACTGCCGGATCAAGGACACCGTCGATAACAGGAGTTGCAACCTGGATTCTGTTGTACCAGTCAGCTCTCTTTGCTACGAGCGGCTCGAGGTTGTTGTCCTTACAGACCTTGGCAACATCGATGGAAGTGAGTGATGGGAAGGAAGCACCGGTGGTGAGTCTCCAGGTCTGGACATACTCGCCCTCGAGGTACTTGACCAGTGTCCATGCAGCCTCAAGCTTGGCAGGATCGATGTCCTTGGCGATTGCCCAACCTGTTCCGACAACTGCGGAGTTGGACTCGTGGACGATCTCACCGTCGAGTGCCGGGAAGTTCATCAGGTCGACGTCTGTCTCCTGTGCTGCCGGCTTGAACAGAGCCTCGCCTGTTGATGTATCTGTCTGGAATGAAGCACATGCCCAGTCACCGTCGATGTAGAATGCGCTCTTTCCGGCTGCGAAGTCAGCTCTTCCTGAACCATAGGAGATGCTCAGTGTGTTGCGGTTGATGATTCCGTCCTTGTAGAGGTTGTCGACGACTGTCAGAGCGTCCTTGAACCACTTGTCCTCGAAATCGATCTCGCCTGCTGCGACTCTGTCAGCCCAGTCTGCGCCACCGAATCTACCGGTGATGAGTGAGAACAGACAGCTCTGCATGACCCAACCGTCCTGGCAGTCCATTGTGATGACCTCGATTCCCTTTGCGTTGAGAACAGGAACCATAGCCTTGAGGTCTGCATATGTCTTAGGAACTGAGAGACCGTTCTCCTTGAGAACCTTGTTGTTGACGAACATCATTGATGTTGCTGTGACTCCGTTGGGGAGCTCTCCGAGGTAACCGGCAAGCTGCGGAGCTGTGCAGAGCGGGTTGTACTTATCGAACAGACCGTCTCTCTTGAGCAGCGGTGTCAGGTCATAGAGCAGGTGCTCTGTGTGGAGTGTGGATGATCTTCCGCTTGGCCAAGCGTAGACAACGTCAGGAAGCTGACCCTGAGCTGCGTAAGCCTCGACCTTCTGGTGGAACGGCTCGTTGAACAGGTCCTCTCTGATGACCTCTATCTCCGGATGCTCGGCTGTGAACTTGTCCCAGACCTGTGAGATCTCGTTGGCGCTGTTCGGCTCGGACATATCGATGTAGTTCAGGACTCTGATCTGAGTCTTGTTTGACTTCTCGGCTGCTCCCTGTGCGAATACCATTGCACAGACTGCGAGAGCAACAAAAAGAACGGTAAGGATTCTCTTCATTTCTTTCTTCTCCCTTTTTTAGTGGTTTGTTCACGGTATGAACAATTAAATTGTACTACCGAAGAACAAACTTGTCAAATTTATTTTCACCTTTTTCAGCGAAAAACTGAAAAATGTATCAACCCTTTACAGCACCGGCACTTACTCCCTTTGTGATCTCCTTTCTGAATATAATGTAGAAGACCAGCATGGGGATAAGACCGATCATCAGCGAAGCAAAAAGTTTGCCATAGTCTGTGGAGAGGCTTCCTGCGAAGCTCTGGATACCAACAGGAAGGCTCTTGTTCTTCGTGCTGGATGTCAGCATGTTGATCAGCATGAACTCGTTCCATGTTCCGGAAATCTGGATGATTGTGATCGTCGTTCCTACCGGAGCGGCCATGGGGGCCATGATGCTGATGAAGATCCTGGAGTACTTGGCTCCGTCAAGGCGGGCGCTCTCTATCAGGGCGTTGGGGATGCTCTTCATGAACTCGGTGGCAAGGTAGATGCCCATGGGAAGACCTATTCCTACATAAGGAATCAGGACTCCCAGTTTGGTGTCGTACAGACCCACCTGGTTGATGACGATGAAAAGCGGGATCATGATGCTCTGCAGCGTCATGAGGATTCCGACAACGTAGGAGCCGTAGATCCACTTGGTGTTCCTGTTGTTGATCTTGGCGAATGCAAAACCACTGAGGAAGCTCAGAATCAGGATGGAAACGGTGGTGATTGCAGTGTAGATGACGCTGTTGACGATGTAGACACCGAAATGTCCCCTCTGCCAGGCCTGGGTGTAGTTCTGCCAGAAGAATCTTCTGGGAAGACCCAGACGGTTCATCTGATAGTCCTGCGATGTCTTGAACGAGTTGATGGCAAGCCAGAGAAGCGGAGCAATGGCAAGGATTGCGAACAGGATCAGGACGGCATAGGTCAGCACCATGCCGATCTTTCTCTTTGCGGAAACGTCGTCTTTGATGTAGCTCATTCGCGGCCTCCGAATTTCTTCTCAACGGCCTTGGTGACGCCGATCAGTGCGAAGCTGATTATGCACATGACAATCGAGACAGCGTTTGCAAGAGGATAGTTCGGAGCTCCCTTGAACGCCGTGTCGTACATGTAGATGGAAAGGACGTAGGTCTGCTTGGCAGGACCTCCGCTTGTCATGACGAAGATCAGGTCGAAGCTCTTCAGCGATCCGGATATTGCAAGAATTGCGCTTGTGACGATGACTCCGGAAAGAGCCGGGAGGATGATGTAGCGCAGGGCCTGCATCTCTGTGGCACCGTCGATCTTGGCAGCCTCGATGATCGAGGTGTCGATCTTCTGGAGGTTGGCAAGGAAGATGATCAGGTATGTTCCGGTATACATCCACAGGATGACCAGAAGGACTGCGATCATCGGATGCTCGCTGTTTCCCGCCACATAAGACGGATTGAACAGCCTGATTATGTCGGGAAGCACTCCGTTGGGGGCCGTGATGGCCTTCCACAGACGACCGATGACGACAGTGGAGATGACGCAGGGCAGATAGATGACCGTCTGGAAGAAGTCCTTGCCCTTGATCATGCCTCTGAAGATCAGGTAGGCCATGAAGAATCCCAGCGGAATCTGGCCGAAGACCGATATGAAGACGATCCAGAGGTTGTTCTTCAGGGCAAGCCAGAAATACTTGTCTGCGAACATCTGCTTGTAGTACTGGAATCCCACAATCGAGACCGGTCTTCTCTTGGGACCGAACAGAGCTCCGCCCTTGTAGTTCGTCAGGCTAAGGAAAATGGCGAAAATCGTCGGAAACGCCATGACGAAAAGGTAGATCAGAAATGCGGGAAGGACAAAGCCCCAGTAGGCCCTTCTCTCCTCGCCGTGAGCTGTCATCATCCTTGAAGATGAGAACATGCTGGCATAGCTACCCATGCTCAACCTCCTATAGTTTGCTTCTTCAGCGTATCAATCGTTTCAATCCAGTTCAGTCTCCAGTCCTGGTCGGCGGAATCAAGGTCGGGAACACTGAAAAGGTTGTGAAGGCACATCATCGCGGCTCCTATGGCGCTGACGCACTCGTCCTGCGAGTCGAACACCATGCCGCACTGGTACTCCTTCAGAAGTCCCAGGAACGAGGGCACCCTCTGCTGGAGGGTCTCAAGGACCCACTGCTTGTCGGAGAACGGTCTTCCGTGGAGGATGATCTTCTCCGCATCAATGACAGAAAGAACGGGAATGAACGAGCGGAACGAGTCCTCCATCCAGTCTGCAAGCGCTTCCTTGTTGTCCTCCGTGTTCCTCAGGATCCCCACGTCCAGACCGCTCTGGTTGTTCATGCCCTCGCGCCATGTGATGGACTTGAACTCACCTGCGGCGTTGTGGGTTCCCCTGTACACCTTGCCGGAGAAGATCAGACCTATGCCGGCTCCGATGCCGATTATGTTGGGATCGATCTTGGACTCCTCGTGGTAGTCGGCAACAATGCTCACCGCGTTGCCCCAGGCGTGGTTCTTCAAGACATCCAGCCAGGCTGCCGTGTTCGCATCGTTCTCTATATAGACGGGATATGTGTATTTCTGACCGAGGATCTGCCTGACATCAAGGTCCTTGACACCGAACGGGAACGACGAGACAATGCGTCCGTAAGTGTCGTCAACGATGCCCGGAACTGCAAAGCTCATCGAGATAATCGGGCTCTTGATGCTCTTATGGGCCTCCAAAGCCCTCTGGATCGCCTTCTCGAACATCTCCGTCAGAGGGATGAATCCGAAGGACCCCGTCTCACGCCAGAGCTCGGTTCCGTCCACTGACAGGATCACAGCCCTGTAGTGGGACGGCTGGATGTCAAAGCCCAGGACGCATCCGAAATCAGGATTGATGGAAAGCTCCACAGCCTTTCTTCCGCCCTGCTGGGAGGACTCGAGGAGCCTTCCCTCCTGGATGACGCCGGAACGGATCAGGTAGGCGGTAATGTTTGTGACGGTGGATCTGTAAAGATTGAGCTCGCGCGCGATCTCCGCACGGGAGATGCTCTTCCTCTGCCAGATTATCCTGGCAACCAGCGATGTGTTGGCGTTCTTCTGGAAAAGATTGTTGTCAACAGGCATTTCCGACCTCCCCTTTGTATAACTTACAGCAACTTTTCCGGATTATGTTGCTGTAAAACCGGTGTAAAAGCAAAAACTTCATCAAGTTTGTTTACACAGTGTACAAACATAGGTTATCATTAGTTCGACAAAACAGTCAACAGCAATGTTTGTAAAAAGAGAGGCCGCTTCTGCCATGTTCACAAGACCGGATCTACCAAAGGATTTTCTCTTCGGTGCAGCCACCGCCAGCTATCAGGTTGAAGGTGCCGGCAGCGAGGACGGACGCACACCCTGCATCTGGGACGACTTCGCGAAGATTCCCGGAAAAGTCTACATGGGCCATGACGGAAGCGTGGCCGCCGACCAGTATCATAGATATAAGGAGGATGTGGCCCTGATGGCTGACCTTGGCTTTCAGGCCTACCGCTTCTCTGTCTCATGGTCGCGCGTCCTTCCAAACGGCGGTGACAAGGTCAATCCCAAGGGAATCCAGTACTACAGAAACCTCTGCACTGAGCTTCACAACCGCGGCATGAAGGCCTGCTGCACCATCTACCACTGGGACATGCCCAGCGAACTCCAGGCCAAAGGCGGTTGGGCCGAGCGCAACACAGCCCACAGGCTCACCTATCTTGCAAAAGTGCTCTTCGAGAACCTCGGAGACCTTGTTGACATGTGGATCACCATCAACGAGGCCATGTGCATCACATTCCTGGGTTACCAGATGGGCATGCACGCACCAGGGATCAAGGACAACGACCAGTTCATAAAGAGCGTCCACCACGTCAACCTGGCCCACGGCCTGATAGTCTCCGAATACCGGAAGACCGGCCTGAAGGCACCCATCGGAATCACCCACAACCTGGAGTTTCCCCGCCCCGCCACAAAGGATCCCAAGGACGCCAAAGCCGTCTCCAACCACATTGCCCTCAGAAGCGGACTCTTCATGGCCCCCATCTTCAGAAAGCGCTATCCCGAATACGTCACGGACGAGCTGGGCTGGGTCTTCCCCGTCCAGGACGGAGACTTCGACATAATCTCCCAGCCTATTGATTTCCTCGGGATCAACTACTACAGCGAGCACGTTCTCAGATGGTCCGACACCCAGCCCAACAACATCGAGGCCGCCGAGCGCTGGGAAGAGCGCATGAGCGGAATCGGCTGGAGAATCACTCCCCACGGACTTCTCAGACTCCTCAAGTGGACTTCCGACTACACAGGCGGAAAGCTTCCCATCTACATAACAGAAAACGGAGCCTGCTGCGACGACAGGCTCGAGACTGACACAAGGACAGGCAAGCAGTTCGTCCATGACGAGCAGCGCATCAGGTACCTGTCGGAACACCTGCACATGTGTGCGCAGGCGATAAATCAGGGAGTGCCCCTGAAGGGCTACTTCTGCTGGAGCTTCATTGACAACTACGAGTGGACATACGGATACAGCATGAGATTCGGACTAGTCTACTGCGACTACGAGACACAGAAACGGATACCCAAAGACAGCGCCTACTTCATGCGTGATGTGATGGCAGGCTACGGAGACTGATATGAAATACGGACATTTTGACGACAAGGCACGTGAATATGTGATCGAGACTCCAAAGACCCCTCTTCCATGGATCAACTATCTGGGGAGCGAGGACTTCTTCACCCTGATATCAAACACAGCCGGAGGCTATGCGTTCTACAAGGATGCAAGGCTCAGACGCATCACGCGCTACCGCTACAACAACAACCCCCTGGACCAGGAGGGCTTCAGACTCTACATCCGCGACAACTCCAGCAAAGAGCCTGTGATCTGGAACCCCTCATGGCAGCCGGTCAGGACGGAACTCGACTCCTACACCTGCCGCCACGGCATGGGCTACAGCGTCTTCGAAGGCTCCAAGAACGGAATCGCCGTCAGCCAGACCATGTTCGTCCCGGTTTCCGACAACGCCCTTCTCTACCACGTTAAGATCAGAAACACATCATCTGAGAAGAAGAGCATCCAGCTCTTCTCTTTCATCGAGTTCTGCCTGTGGGATGCCAACGACGATGCCACCAATTTCCAGAGAAACTACTCCATCGGAGAGGTCGAGGTCCACGGCAGCGCCATCTACCACAAGACCGAGTACCGCGAAAGACGCGACCACTACAGCGTCTTCTGGTGCAGCCGTCCTGTTGACGGATTCGACACAGACATGGACATCTTCAACGGCCCTTACGGCTGCGCATCCCGTCCCGATGCCGTCTTCGAGGGCAAGTGCCGCAACTCCATAGCCCACGGCTGGAGACCCTGCGCCTCCCACCAGCTGGACATTGTCCTTGAAGCCGGACAGGAGCAGACAGTCACCTTCGGACTGGGCTACATCAGAAACGCCAAGGAAGATAAATGGGAGGCCCAGGACTGCATCAACAGAACCAAGGCCGAGGAAATGATGGCCTGTTACGACAGTGATGCCAAAGTTTCTGCAGCATTTGTGGAGCTCAAGCACCATTGGGACGACCTTCTGGGCACCCTGCAGATCAAGAGCTCGGATGAGAAGCTCGACCGCATGGTCAACATCTGGAACCAGTACCAGTGCATGGTCACGTTCAACATGTCCAGAAGCGCCTCGTACTTCGAAAGCGGCATGGGACGCGGCATGGGCTTCAGGGACTCCTGCCAGGACCTCTTGGGCTTCGTGCACATGATCCCCTCCCGCGCAAGACAGAGGATACTGGACATCGCAGCAACCCAGTTCGAGGACGGATCTGCCTACCACCAGTACCAGCCCCTGACAAAACGCGGCAACCTTGCAGTCGGAAGCGGCTTCAACGATGACCCGCTCTGGCTGATCGCAGGAACCGATGCCTACATCCGCGAGACAGGCGACTTCGCCATCCTCGACGAGATGGTTCCGTTCGACAACAACGACGACCTTGCCCAGCCGTTGATGGAGCACCTCAGACGCAGCTTCAACTACACCGTCACCCATCTTGGCCCGCACAAGCTGCCTCTGATCGGCAGGGCCGACTGGAACGACTGCCTAAACCTGAACTGCTTCTCGGAGCACCCGGGCGAAAGCTTCCAGACAACAGGCCCGAGCGAAGGCCCCGTTGCCGAAAGCGTCTTCATCGCCGGCATGTTCGTGAAATACGGCAGAGCCTACGAGGCCATCTGCCGCCGCAAAGGCATTGCTTCCGAGGCCGATGCCTGCCTTGAGCACATCAGGGCCATGGAGGAAGCCGTCCTGAAATACGGATGGGACGGCCAGTGGTTCCTCAGAGCCTACGATGCCTTCTCCAAGCCCGTCGGAAGCCACACCTGCGAGGAAGCCCAGATCTTCATCGAGCCGCAGGGCATGTGCGTCATGGCGGAGATCGGAAAGAACACAGGCGAGGCTGACAAGGCAATGAAGAGCGTCCACCAGTATCTTGAGACAAAGTACGGCGTCACAATCTGCGCCCCACCCTACAAAGGCTATCACCTTGAGCTCGGAGAGATCTCAAGCTACCCGCCCGGAGTCAAGGAGAACGGCGGCATCTTCTGCCACAACAACCCGTGGATCACGGTTGCCGAGACCGTGCTCGGCCACGCCGACCAGGCCTGGGAGCTGTACAGGAAGATCTGCCCCGCCTACATCGAGGACATCTCCGAGATCCACAGGACCGAGCCCTACGTCTACTCGCAGATGATCGCAGGAAACGCATCGCCAAGGTTCGGCGAGGCCAAGAACAGCTGGCTCACAGGAACCTCGGCCTGGACTTTCCTTTCGATCAGCCAGGCAATCCTCGGCATTGTCCCCGACTACGAAGGCCTCAGACTCTGCCCCTGCCTGCCCACATGGATGGACGGCTACAAGGCAAAGCGCGTCTTCCGCGGAACCGAGCTCGACATCACGGTGAAACGTGCTGCTGACAAGGACAAAGGTCTGTGGGTGGACGGCGTCAAGGTCAAGGGAAACACCGTTCCCGTGACGGACGCAAAGAAAGCCGAAGTACTGCTGCTGGTCTGATTTAGCTCTTGCCTTTTTCCCTGCAATGAGTATGATTGCAAGTGCATATAATCAAGAGAAAAGAGGCATAAAATGACCAACGATTACGAATACATCGTCCACAACAACGGGGATGTGAGCAAAAAGGACCAGAGTCTTGCGAAAAAGATGTTCACCGTAGGGGTGGCACGCCAGGCCAGGGCTTTCCACAGACAGATTCCCGGTTATCACATGACTCCGCTCGCAGCGCTTCCCAACCTCGCACACATGCTGGGAATCGGCGGCATCTACATCAAGGACGAGGCCCAGAGACTTGAGCTGAACTCCTTCAAGGTCATGGGCGGCTCCTTCGCCATCTACAACCTGATCAGACGCCTTCTGCACATGGAGGACAAGGAGCTCAGCTTCGAGTACCTCACAAGCAAGGAATGCCACGACAGACTGGGCGACATCACCTTCTGCTCCGCCACCGACGGAAACCACGGCCGCGGCCTCGCATGGGCTGCCAGAAAGCTCGGCCACAAGTGCGAGATCTACGTCCATTCCGAGACAAGCCAGGCCAGAATCGATGCCATCAAGAGCTACGGCGCAAACGTCACCATCGTCAACGGAAACTATGACGATGCCGTCCGCATGGCCGCAAGCGAGGCTGCAAAGCACGGCTGGTATGTCGTCTCCGACACATCCTGGGAAGGCTACACCGAGATTCCCAGATGGATCATGCAGGGCTACACCTCCATGCTTCTTGAGTGCCAGGAGCAGTTCGCAGGCATGGGAATCACAAGACCCACACACGTCTTCGTCCAGGCGGGAGTCGGCGCCCTTGCAGCAGCAGTCGTAGGCTTCTACAGCGCCCTGTTCCCGGAGAACCCGCCGCTCTTCGTCATCTGCGAGCCCAACAAGGCCGCCTGCATCTACGAGTCCATGAAGGCCGGCGACGGCAAGTGCCACAGCGTCAAGGGCGACCTTGACACCATCATGGCCGGTCTTGCCTGCGGAGACCCCTCCCCACTGGCATTCGAGATCCTGAAGAACAACGCCGACATCTTCGCATCCTTCCCCGACTACGTCGCAGCACGCGGCATGAGAATCCTCTCCTGTCCTCTGAAGGGCGATCCCTTCATGATCAGCGGAGAAAGCGGAGCACTTCCGCTCGGAGCCCTCTACTCCATCCTCACAGAGCCCGAGCAGGAGGACATCAGAGCCGCCCTGAAGCTTGACGAGAACTCCACCGTCTTCATGGTCAACACCGAAGGCAACACAGATCCCAAGCACTTCAGACGCATCATCTGGGATGGTGTCGATCCCGTCCCCGCAGAGTTCAGAACCAAGCGCTGATTATTACAGCCAAAACACATAAAAATGGCTTCCGGAAGACCCGGAAGCCATTTTTTACCCCGATTGTGGATCGGCTGTCAATCAGCTGTGGGTTGCCTGTGCAGCGTTATGCACACGCCAGGCAGGGACAATAGCTTTTGATTGTAATTATGAAAATCTATGTTTTACAATCAAAAATTGATTACATTCTTCCAATATTCAGATAAAACAATCACAGAACATTACAAAAACAAAGGGTGTCCGGTCGGTCCTGAAAAAGGACTTTCCAAACACCCTCAGTTGTTACTGATAAAGAATCAGATCAGATTCCGAAGATCTTCTCGAAGTCAGCGACGATGCGCTTTTCGACCTGCTCTGCTGCAGGACGGTCCTCTGCCGTGACGGAGCAGTAGTTCTTGATCTTTGGCTCTGTTCCGGACGGGCGGATGATGGCCGAGCAGTTGCCTTCAAGGATGAACTTGATGACGTTGGACTTCGGAAGACCGTCGATGCCCTTGCCGTAGTCCACAACTTCCTTGACTTCAAGGCCGCCGGCAGACGGAAGCTTCGTGGTCCTGAGACCGTCCATTATCGCCTTCATCTTCGCAAAGCCTGCGGAGCCCGGGAACTCGTAGGAGTGCTGGGTGATCAGACAGTAGCCGTAGTCCTTGTAAAGACCGTTGAGCTTCTCCAGAAGGGATATTCCGCGAGTCTTGTAGAATGCGAACATCTCGCAGATGAGGAAGGAGGCGTTTACGGCATCCTTGTCGCGCACATGCGGACCTGAAAGGTATCCGTAGGATTCCTCGAAACCGAGAATGAAGCGCTCCGGATGACCCTGGGCCTCCAGGATTCCGATCTGCTCACCGATGTACTTGAAACCTGTAAGGACGTTGATTGTCTTTACGTTGTAATGGGTTGCGATCCTCTGGGCCATGTCCGAAGTGACGATTGTCTTCACAAAGATCGGATCCTTGGGCATCTTGCCGTGCTTCTCTCTCTGAGAGCAGATGTAGTCCAGAAGAAGCATTCCGACCTCGTTTCCGGTCAGAAGCTTCATGTCGGAACCGTCACGGACCGCAATTCCGACTCTGTCGCAGTCAGGGTCTGTTGCAAGCATCAGGTCTGCGTTGAGACGCGATGCGTATTCAAGACCGAGCGACAGTGCCTGTCTGATCTCCGGGTTGGGATAAGGACAGGTGGGAAAGTTTCCGTCAGGATTCTCCTGCTCCTTCACAACGGAGATGTTGGTGAAGCCGGACTCGTTGAGGGCACGAAGAACGGGTTTGAGACCCGCACCGTTGAGCGGTGAGTAGACAATAGCGACATCCTTGTTGATCTCGTCTCCGAACAGGACGCTGCGGCTCTTGACCTCGGCGATGAAGGCACTGTAGCAGTCCTCACCTATGTACTTGATTCTGCCGTCTTTGACAAAAGCATCGAAATCGCCGTGCTTGATGTCCTTGAAGATGTCGATCTTCTCGATTCTGGAAAGGATGGCATCGGCAGCCTGGTCCGTGATCTGGCATCCGTCAGGTCCGTAGACCTTGTAGCCGTTGTACTTGGACGGGTTGTGGGAAGCCGTGACCATGACGCCTGCGGCGCACTTGAAGTAGCGCACTGCGAACGACACGCAGGGAACCGGCATCAGCTGGGGATAGAGGTAGACTGAGATGCCGTTGGCGGCAAGAATCTCGGATGCGCAACGCGAGAAGACATCCGACTTGATTCTGCTGTCGTAGCCGATTGCAACAGTCAGATTGTCCGGGCTTGCACTAAGCAGATAGTCGGCAAGGCCCTGGGTGGCTTTTCCGACGGTATATTCGTTCATGCGGTTGGTTCCGGCTCCGAGCACGCCTCTGAGGCCTGCGGTTCCGAACTCCAGATCCCTGTAGAAGGCATCCTCGATCGCCTTCTCGTCCATAGCCTCAAGCTCCGCCTTGAATTCGGTTGCGTTTGAGAGCCATCTCTCGTATTCCTTCAAATGGTCCATGAACACCTCTCAAAAATATGTTTGGTACAGAATACCATCAGATTGAGAGACCACGCAAGGAAATAGAGTTATCAACTAAATTATGGTGTTTCTGAGAACGCCTATGCCCTGAATCTCCATCTCGCAGACATCGCCGGGTGCAAGGTACTTTGGCGGAGTGAAGCCGCCGCCCACCCCGGCTGGGGTTCCTGTTGCGATTATGTCGCCGGGCTCAAGGACAATGCCGCGTGAGATCTCATACAGAAGGTCCCAGACGTTCATCCTCATAAGGCGCGTGTTGGAATGCTGGCGGACCTCGCCGTTGATCCTGCTTTCAATTTCAAGACCGCCCTGAAGGTCAACCTCGTCCGGTGTGACGATCCACGGTCCCATGACAGAGTATCCGTCAAGGCTCTTTCCAAGGTACCACTGCGACCTTGTGCTCTGAAGCCTTCTTGCGCTGATGTCGTTGAATACCGAGTATCCGAAGACCTTGGCCGGAAGCTCCTCGTAGCCTACCGAAGAATCAATCCTGCTTCCGATCACAACGGCAAGCTCAACCTCATAGTCGAGCCACGGATCGAGCTCGAAATGGCCGGGAATCGGAGCGTCGGGACCTGTGATCACACGGGCACGCTTACCGAAGTAGATGGTGGACCCGGTCGCCTCGAACTTGCCGGCAAAGAAGTGGGTCCTTGTCTCCTGAAGATGGGCGACATAGTTCACACCCACGCAGAGGATGTCGTGCCTGGCACTCGGAATGGGAGCCAGAAGGCGTACGTCCGACAGAGGGGTTCCCGAACCTTTTGAAGCTTCCTCGAGTGCCTTGATGTCGGCAGAACGATGGTCTGAGATGAACTCATCCAATGAAAAAACCTGGCGATTGAGCACATCCGAGATAGAAATGACTGACTTGCCGTCGGACGAGACGATGCATGCGGGATTGTTCCCGCCTTCAATTGTGACGAATTTCATTCAAGCCTCTGGTTAATGTATCTGGTTATTTTATGCTGATGCCCTGGTACTCGGTCTTGATTTTCTCGTAGCCCTCGATGGAGCCTACGTCGAAGCGGTGGCCCGGCATGAGGAAAGCATAGACGGGACGCTTGGTGACAAGCCATGAGATGAACGATCCCGGAGCATCGGTGCCGCAGCCGCTTTCAATACCCTTCTCTATCATCTCAACGTCAGATGCCGGATAGTAGTAGAACGGAGGGACAGCCCAGTTGGACTTGGGCTCGGCGGGCTTCTCCTCCATCTTCAGGACAAGGTCATCCTTGTCAACAACGACAACTCCGGTCTTTCTGAGCTTCTCGACGGAGGGCTGGTAGTGGCGCATGATGCATGTGGCTCCCTTGGCCCTTGCATAGAACACAAAGCCTGCGAATGAGAAGTCCATCACGTTGTCGCCGGCAAGGACCAGAAGGTCGTCCTTCAGACCCAGCGTCTTTATCGCGAACTCGACATCCTTGACGGCACCCAGGCGGTTGTCGTTGTCTGTGGATCCGTCGTCCAGGACGTTGATGTTGAGGTCCATGCCCTTCTTGGTATCCGCCCAGTCGCGGAAGAACGAAAGGAACTTGTGGTTTGAGATGATCACGAAATCCTTGATTGCACAGGACTGCGACACATCGTCTACAAGCCAGTCAAGTATGGTCTTCTCTCCGACCTTGAGAAGCGGTTTTGGGAAATTCTCGCAGAGAGGATACATGCGCGTGGCATAGCCGGCTGCAAGGACAATACATGTTGTTTTCTTCATTTTCCGTTGATATCCTCCGGTCTTACAAAGCTCGGGACAACCTTGTGCAGTGCAGCCCTGGCCTTCTCGTCGTCATCGCTCTTGCAGGCATTGCAGAGAATGGAAAGACGGTTCTCGATTTCCTCCTTGCTCAGAGGCTCGTCCTCCTCGATGAAGATCTTCTCGTTTTCCGTCTCCGTCAGCTTCTCGGTCTTGATCAGAAGCTCCTCGTAGAGCTTCTCACCGGGCCTCAGGCCTGTCTCGATGATCTCGATGTCCTTGGCACCCATGACGCGAATCATGTTCTGGGCAAGGTCCAGGATCTTCACGGGCTGACCCATGTCAAGGACAAACAGGTCTCCGTTCTTTGCCATTGCACCGGAGACAAGCACAAGCTGGCTTGCCTCGGGGATTGTCATGAAATATCTGGTGATTCTCTTGTCCGTGATCGTGACAGGTCCACCTGCCGCTATCTGCTTCTTGAAAAGCGGGATGACGGATCCTGCGGATCCCAGGACGTTTCCGAATCTGGTGGAGCTGTACTTCACCTGTCCGTCCACGCTCGCGCTCTGGACCAGCATCTCGCACATCCTCTTTGTGGCTCCCATGACGTTGGTCGGGTTGACCGCCTTGTCTGTGGAGACCATCATGAAGCGCTCGGCTCCGTATTTCTCGCAGCAGTCGATGACGTTCTTGCAACCGAATACGTTGTTCTCGATGGCCTCGATGCAGTTGTGCTCCATCAGCGGCACGTGCTTGTGTGCGGCGGCGTTGATGACAATCTGCGGATGGTAGGCCTCGAACACCCTCTCAAGGGCCTTGATGTTTGTGATGGAGCAGATCTCGACGTTCAGGCTGAACGCGTTCTTGTATTTGAACCTGATTTCCTGCTGGACGTTGTAGGCTCCGTTCTCGTAGACATCGAGGATGATTATCTGCTTCGGGGACATTGTGGCAAGCTGTCTGCAGATCTCGCTTCCGATGGATCCGCCGCCTCCGGTGATCAGAATCACCTTGTCCTTGTAGTAGGCCTTGACATTGTCGTCCACAACCGTCTGCTGCCTTCTGAACAGAAGCTCCTCAACGCTGAACGGCCTCAGAAGCGGCTTGGCATCGGCCGCAGCCAGTACAGGAGCGTCATAAGTCTTGACTGAGAAACCCATGGACTTGTAGCGCTCGTAGAGAGCCATCTTCTTCTCGCTACTGATGTACCTGATCGTGATGACAACCTGCTGTACGTTGAGGTCGACCAGAAGGCTCTGGATCGTGGAGTCCGTCTCAAGGTAGACGGGAAGCCCCATGATCTCACGTCCGGTCTTCTTCGTGCTCACATCTATGAAGCACACGGGCTCGTACATTGATTCAACGTTGCCCAGAAGCTCGGATGCAAGGCTGACACCTACGTGGCCCGCACCGAGGATTGCAATCTTGACACGTTTGACCGCCTTGGAATGGTTCATGTCCAGATGGGCGAATGTGCGGATTATGAACATCAGGAATCTTCCGTACGCGGTGTCCGGGTTTCCGTATTTGTAAGCATACCGGTAGATCATCCTCACGCCGAGGGCAAAGACAAGGTCAGCAAGTGCGAATGCAAGCATCCGGATCTGAAGCATCTCGGACATCCCGGCGACTTTCACGAATGCGAAGTAAACGATGAATGCGAAGAAGTCGGCAAACATCAGCCTGAGGTAACCCTGGATTCCTCCGTACCGCCAGACCAGGCTGTATATTCTGAACAAAAGTCTGAAGGAGATGACGAAAACTGCGTAGATTACAGTATGCAGAGCTATCTTCTCTATTCCCAACGAGGAGCCGCCACTAAGCAGATACAGAATGATTACAGATGTTGCCACAAGGACGAGAACATCATAGAAAACCAGCTTCCAACGCAGTGTCGGTCTGCTCGAAATATGATTTGCCATCGACAGATCCTTTGTTGTTTTTAAGAATACAACGAAGTACTCTTCCAACAATATATGACAATTTGTAATAAAAGTCATCCAAAGAAATTAGAAAGGTCGAAGTTTAGCATTATTTTATCATTCCATCAGTAAATGTCCTGCAGAAGCATCATGGACAGCACGAAGTTCCAGTAATCGTTGTCGTTTTTGGTCTCAGGCCTGATTTCAGTCTTATCCATCCGCTCACCCATAGTTTGAAGTTACCTACATGATTAGAGGCAATGGGGAAAATGAGAAAGAAAAAGTGCAGGTATCAGAATCTGTCACCGGAGGCTGAGCCCACGCCGTCTGCGGTGTCGCAGATGAATGCGGCGTATTTGCCTGCCAGCATGGGGAACTCGTCAAGGTATTCTTTCTGCACGGCCTCGCAGATTGACTCGGAATAGGACGGGTCGATCAGGGCCATGCAACAACCTTTGAAACCGGCTCCGGAAAAGCGGGTGCCGTAGACTCCGGGAAGCTTGGAAAGGATGTCGTAGAGCTTGATGAGCTCGGGTGAGCCGCACTCGTAGTTGACGATTGAGCTCATGCCGCTTTCGTTGATCAGACGTCCGTATGAAACCAAATCCCCCGCCTTCCAGAACTCGAGGCCACGCTTGACGCGGTCCATCTCGGAATAGAAGTGTCTGGCGCGTTTCTGCCAGCTGGTAGGAAGACGGACTTCGAACTCCTTGAAAAGCTCTTCCGGAATCAGGCGCAGGTACATGTCCTTGAACTTCAGGCCATGGTCCAGGTCGAAACCTCCCATCCTGTCGGTGACGGCATATGAGTAAAGGGCAAAGGCCGCGGCTTTGCACTCATCCACACGGTTGTTGTAGGCCGATGACTGGGAAAGGTTCCTTTGAAGGCCTGAGAAGAAGATTCCTATCTTGAATTCTGGCATTGATGCGGCTGCCGGGACATTGACATAGCTGTCGTCGTAGCAGTCCAGAGAAAGCAGAGAGCCCTGTCTGCACAGTGTCTCGCAGCTCTGGTCGAGCTTTCCGGTGGATACACCCACGTACTCGTTCTCCGCCCTCTTTGCCATGTAGATGTACTCGGAATCGGGAAGCTCGATGCCGTTGGCAGAGCACAGGGCGCGCAGGAAACAGATGGTGATCGCCGCAGATGATGAGATTCCGCCGGAAGGCAGTGCTCCGCGGATGACTCCGCAGATTCCGTACCTGAGGTTGTACTTGCGGCCAAGCTCCCTTGTCACGCCGCGCAGGAAATCACCCCAGTCCCCTTCCTTCTCCTCGGGAACATCGTTGACATGGAACTGCACGCGCTTGGGGAAGTTCAGGGATGTGAGCTCGACTATTCCGCCCTTCTTGACCCCGTAGGCCATGTGCACCCCGTAGTTGAGCGCAAAGCCGTGGACCACTCCGAACTGGTGGTCGATGTGTGCCCCGAGCGGGCAGACGCGGTATGGACAGAAAGCCTGCATGGGCTCACGTCCGTAGATTTCTCTGAATTTCTCTTCACAGGTGATGTATGCCATGGGCTATCCTTTCAATCAGTCTTTGAAATAAAGGTCTCTGGTGTAGACCTTGTCCAGCACATCCTCGAGGACGCTGTCATAGCGGTTTGCAAGAATCACATCGGACTGTTTCTTGAACTTCTTCAGGTTGTTGATGACCTCGGAGTTGAAGAACAGCTCTCCGTCCGAAAGCGATGGCTCGTAGATGATGACTTTTATTCCCTTGGCCTTGATGCGCTTCATGACCCCCTGGATCGAGCTCTGGCGGAAGTTGTCCGATCCAGCCTTCATCGTCAGTCGGTAGACTCCGACAACGGATGGATGACGGGCAATGACCTGGTCAGCAATGAAGTCCTTTCTGGTGCTGTTTGCAGCAACAATTGCAGATATTATGTTCTGTGGGACATCGGAATAGTTTGCCAGAAGCTGCTTGGTGTCCTTGGGCAGGCAGTAGCCGCCGTAGCCGAATGACGGGTTGTTGTAGCTGGCGGTGATTCTGGGATCAAGGCAGACCCCGTCGATTATGGCCTTGGAATCAAGTCTTCGGACCGAGGCATATGTATCCAGCTCGTTGAAGAACGAGACTCGCAGGGCAAGGTATGAGTTGGCGAAAAGCTTGACGGCCTCGGCCTCCGTGGTGTTCATGTAACGCACCTCGATGTCCTTCTTCATGGCACCGCAGACCAGCATGTCGGCAAAGGTGCGGGCGGCCTTCGCAAGCCTTGCGTTGCCCACGGGAGATCCAACGATGATCCTTGAAGGATAGAGGTTGTCGTAAAGCGCCCTGCCCTCCCTGAGGAACTCGGGACTGAACAGGATGTTGTCACAGCAATATTTCTCACGTACGGATGTGGTGAATCCTACGGGAACGGTCGACTTGATTATCATGATGGCGTCAGGATTGACGGAAATCACCTGACGGATGACGGACTCGACCGACGAGGTGTCGAAGAAGTTGAGCTTCTCATCGTAGTTCGTCGGAGTGGAGATAATCACGAACTCCGCATCCCTGTAGGCCGAATCACCGTCCGTTGTTGCGGACAGATCGAGGGTCTTTGTGGAAAGGAACTCCTGGATCTCCTTGTCCACTATCGGAGACTCATGCCTGTTGATTTTGTCCACCTTGGACTGGACCACATCCACTGCCACCACATGGTTCTGCTGGGACAGAAGCACTGCCATCGAAAGGCCTACGTAACCTGTTCCGGCAACTGCTATCCTGTGTGATTCTGTTGTGGCCCTCGAGACAAAGTCAGTCTGTTCATCTTCCAGAATCGAATCGTAGTCTATGCCCAGGACGGCCAGCAGGCTTTCGAGCTGTCTGATGGTCGGGATATAGTCCTGACGCTCTATGCGTCCTATCATCGTCCTGTTGATTCCGGTAGCCTCGCTGAGCTCTTCCTGGGAAATCCCCTTGTTCTTTCTGTTCTGGATAACGGCCTTTGCAAGAAGAGCCTGAGATAAATGTCGCATATATGCCTCCCGAATTCCCAACAGAGACTCTATCAGCAACAATGACTGTTGTCAATCTTTATTATTGAGCTAGTTTTTGATGTTCTGAGCATCATTTTATTGCAAGAAAAAAGCTCCGACGTACGGAGCCCTTGTATCAGACCTTGTAATAGTCCTTGTACCAGATTGCAAATCTTCTCAGCCCTTCCCTCAGCGGTGTCGACGGCTTGAAGCCGAAATCATGCTCCAGAGCGGATGTGTCGGCATATGTCACAGGGACATCGCCCGGCTGCATCGGTACCAGCTCCTTGTGCGCCTCAAAATCATAGTCTGGCGGAAGTACTCCGGCTGAAACCAGTTCCTCGGAAAGGATCTGCACGAAGTCCAGAAGGTTCTCCGGGTGGTTGTTTCCTATGTTGTAGACCCTGTACGGCGGAAGCGGCAGTCCGTCCTCACCGTTGACCTTCTCAGGAGCGCTCTGCATGACAAGCTCCACACCGTGTACGATGTCGTCCACATAAGTGAAGTCGCGGAGGCAGTTTCCGAAGTTGAAGATCTTGATGGTCTCCCCTTTCAGCAGCTTGTTTGTGAAGCCGAAATAGGCCATGTCCGGTCTTCCGGCAGGTCCGTAGACGGTGAAAAAACGCAGTCCCGTGGACGGGATGTTGTAAAGCTTGGAATATGCATGGGCAAGAAGCTCGTTGCTCTTCTTGGTGGCGGCATAAAGGGACACGGGATTGTCCACCTTGTCGTCCGTGGAATAAGGAACCTTCTTGTTGGTGCCATAAACCGATGAGGACGAGGCATAGACAAGATGCTCCACCGGATACCTGCGGCAGGCCTCGAGGATGTTGTAGAAGCCGATGAGGTTGGACTCGATGTACACATCTGGATTGGTGATGGAATATCGGACCCCGGCCTGGGCGGCAAGGTTTACCACAACGTCGAAATGATGCTTCTCGAACAGCGGGAACAGAATCTCCTTGTCCGCAAGATTGCCCCTGACGAACTCATATGTTCCGTCAAAGCTCTTTGCCTGCTCTGAGAGCTCGCAAAGCCTGTATTCCTTCAGAGACACATCGTAGTAGTCGTTCACATTGTCAAAACCGACAATATGGGCTCCGGAAGCATCCCTGAACAGCTGCTTCACCAGATTCGATCCTATGAAACCGGCACTTCCGGTGACCAGTATGCTCTTGCCTTTCAGCTCAACGTGCTTATCCAACATCCCAACCTCGCTTTGCAATAATCATTATAAATGCTTTAACAGTATACAAAGGAATTGTATCAGTATCAAATAATTGATAATAAGGATGATTAAAGGCAGATTAAAGGAAGCATTAGTGCGAAACCGCTATTCTACCCCTTTTGGCACTAACTTTTTTCAAAAACGTTAGTGCCAAAGCTATTAAATCAGCACAGATGAACTAACCTTTCCCCTAAACTACAAATCAAATATATCGGCTTTGTAAACTTAGAAATAACTGTTGAATGCTTCTTCCGCCTCATCCAACTCTTTCATGAAAACGGAATAGATAAGCTTTATCCCTGTTCTGGCACAGAAATCCTCAAGAAGATTCCAGGTCTCCCGTGTCCTTACTCTGATTTCAACAGGTTTGATTCCGGCGGACATAAGCATCCCGGCAAATTCATTCAACATCCTTCCCGGATCATAGTCCGCTTTATGACCCATTACAGGGTATAGGACCATCCCGCTCTCAGCATCGACTGATAACAGTATGGCAGGAAGATATGGAGGCCTTCCGTCAACGAAACTTGAGGGTCTCATGATTTCGCACTCCAAAGTCAACGCCGTTCCCTTTCCCAAGTCTGATTGCAAAAAACTCTTCTTCGTACACGTAGTTCCAAATCTTTGAACGCTTGAACTCATATGCAAGATCATAAAGTCTCTTATCCATACAACACCCCCCTCATTTCGTTATTTCGAATCCCAGTTCCAGTCAAGCCGTTCAATATTGTCGCTAATCAGAAACAAAATCCTTCAGTTTGTCGCTTGATTTCTTGGCAGTGACAAGAATTCCGTCAGACGTTGCGACAATGGCCAGATCATCAACACCGATTGCAATCAGAGGGATCTGAAGTTCGTTGATTATATGGGTGTTGCTGCAATCCTTGGCAATGGCATTGCCTGACAGTTCATCACTCATAGCCTCTGTCAAAGTGTTCCAGGTGCCTAGATCTTTCCATTCTCCGGAAAACCTCATGACTTTTATTCTCGGTTCCTTTTCGACGACTGCATAATCGAAAGAGATTTTTGTCAGATCCGAATAGTTTTCAAACAGGCTCTTGTATGATGAAGTACCGAACACTTTCCAGGCGATATCCAGGATATACTTCGGTTTGAAGGCAAACACACCGGCATTCCAGAGAGCACCCTGCTTTATGTATTCTGATGCTTCCGGCTCCGTCGGTTTTTCCTTGAATTCCTTTACATCGGAAATCGTGTCCGTGCTCTTGGGAATAATATAGCCATATTTTCCGCTTGGATATGTGGGCTCGATACCGATCAGATAGAGATTCGAATCACCGATCTGCGCCTGCTTCTGCAGTTTTACAATTGTTTCGAAATAAGGCTTTTCGACATAGGTATCCACCGGACATACAACGACGGCTTCGTCTTCAGAAACACTTTGCACATCATGAAGATATGCTACCGCCAGAGCGATGGCCGGAAAAGTATCTCTTCTACATGGTTCTATTGAGATTTGGACTTTGTCCCCTAGCTGATTTTCAATCAGGGGCATCTGAGACTCTGAGGTAGCTATTGTGATTGTGGCGTCAGAATCAACTTCACGTATCATTCTGTACATGCGTTGAACCATGGACTCGTGACGGCCGTCTTCCAGTTTGAAGATCTTCAGAAACTGTTTTGATCGGACATTGTTGGATAACGGCCACAGGCGTTTTCCAGAACCCCCGGAAAGAAGGATTATATTCACCAGCTACCCCCGAAATTAAACTTCGTGTAAAGAATACCACCCTGACTCAAGAATCACAAACAGAACCTTAGCGAGATCTGAGCTTCATCAGCAATTCCGCCCCGAAAGTCTTCCTCAGAAATACCGCCATGCAGCTTCTGAAGGATAGTTTTTCATACAGAACCTTCATGCTTCGGCAAATATACAGTGAACCGGACAATGAGCAGGTACGATTGAATCCCACATGCTCACACAGATGCGGGTGCATTTTTGATTTTGTGTTTCTTACTGCTTCATATCTTGCATCTTCCACCGCATTGTAACGGTATATTCCTATTCCACCGAAGGCTGAACTGCACCTTGTGTACTCATTTCTCTTTATCAGCCTATCGGCACTGGTTCCGTTATCCATCATCTGGGTATTGGTGAGTTCGAATTCATTGCTGCCATATGGGACATAGGCAAACAGGTCGAAATATGCTACAGGAATCTTCTTTCCGAAACAAGAACAGTAGTACTGTCCGTTGGCGAACAAGCCCACCCAATCTGATGGTGCATCATGGATAACTGAATACAGGTTTATCTTCTGCAGCTCAAGATCTGCATCAATGATGATTAGGTATGTCGGTTTGAAATCAATCTTTTTTATTTCATCAAGATATGCATTACGGCAGATGCTCATTCTCTCGATTCTTGCCAGATGATTGAAATCAGAGGAATCCACATGATTGATGATTATACCGGGTGATTTGCTCTTCCAATCTTCTAGAACCGTATTGGTATCATCTTTGCTGTCATTCTCTATGACGATCACGCAGGACTGAGCAAAGAAACCTCTGTAGTACTCGATTATCGGGGTGTTTTTCTTAAGTTTATCAGCACAGTCCCGTGCCAAAAGGCAGAAGGCAGCTTTTTCATTCAGTACATTTCCCATATCTCAATCCACCGAATCTATAAACTTGTTAAGTTTCGAATCAAATACGGATGTCTCATAATTGGCTAGATAATACTGTCTGGCATGATCATTCATCTTTGATTCCTGATTTTCATTCAATCTGTTGATTTCTTTCACAAACTCGTCTGCTGTATTACAGACTATTGCAAAGGATGGATCCAGATTGTCATACCCTTCAAACGCCTCTGTGGTCCCGACAACGGTTTTTCCATACATAAAGGCTTCGCAGGTCTTGGTCTTCATTCCGGAGCCTGAAATGATCGGCAGGACGACAAAAGACGCATCACAGTAGAGTTGCGACAGATCCGGTACATAACCGATGAACTCGACATTCTCCTGATCAAACCGGGAAGACAGTTCATCCATTCCCGAACCGACAACCTTCAGTTTCATTTTGAAATTTGACATGCAGTTGTTGATAAACCAGGTTATGCCATCTACATTTCCAAAGAAATTGGAACCAACGAACAGCATGTACCTGTCTTCTGTGAGAGTGCGGTTGCGTTGTTCATACTTGTCTTCAAATGTAATCGGCCATATGAAATCTGCACTCCTATTGTAAAGCCTGGTCAAGCAATCCGAATCCCGTTTATTGATTGTTATTATTTCAGAGGCTTTTTTACAGATTCCTTTCTCATTCAGGTAGTATTGAAACGCTCTGATTCTGTAGCAGATTCTCTTCAGTATGTTCAGGTTAACAAGTTCCTGTTTTGTGTAAAGATACTCGACATTATGAAAGAAATAGACAACCTTCGTATTCTTGTAAATCCAATCAGAAAGCTTTCCGATAACTGAGTTGTCAACAAAAATCAAATCAATGTTCTTTTCAATGATTATCTTTTTCAAGCGCCTGTTATCATTGAATCTCATTCCTCCATAAAGTGAGAAAACGGAATAAATGAAATGGCTGAGAATACTTTTCTTGTACGGGATCAACTTATACTCAGAAAAGAGCTTTATATCGTTACATCTTCTCAGGGACCCTTTGTTCCTGCTGGTAATGTACTCTCCACCACTTCCTTTAGCCTTATCTATTTCCAAATACAGGATATTCATTCTGTTTCTTTCCCCATTGAACACATCAATTCATACATATGGGACGCAATTTTATTCCAACTGAACTTCCGGCCCTGCATTATCCCTTTTTCTGAATAGTCATTCCTCAAGTCTTCATCAAAATACATCGTCTTATAGGCAGCAACATGCTCGTCTTCACTATCACTGTCGACAATGATAGCGGCATCTCCGCATACCTCAGGCAAGGAGGATCTGTTGCTTGTGACAACCGGGCAGCCGCATTTCATCGCCTCCAACGGCGGCAATCCGAAGCCTTCGTATTTTGATGTATACGTAAACCACATGGCGTTGCTGTACAGTACGGGCAGATCCTCATCATCGACATACCCGATGAAAACAATCTTATCCAGCATCTTAGCAGGTATCTCCTCCTCCAGCTCTTTCTTCAGTATGTGGAAGTGCTGGGCTCCGCCACCCATCAGGAAGACCAGATCATTTATGCTGTATTCAGATATCAAGCGGATAAATGCCTTTGCCTGCATTATGAGATTCTTTCGTTCTTCAATGTTGCACAGGCTGAATAAGAACTTATCAGATGTGAAACCATACTTGGTTTTGACTTTTTGGAACAGATTTCTGTCTTTTATTGGTCTGAATGTATCAGAAACACCTATGTAAGTATTGAATACTTTCTTTTCATCTACTGAATTTCCGAATAATTCCAGTAAATCCTTTCTTGTATACTCGGAATTCGTAAAGTAATAGTCCCTTTTATTGAATGACTTGCAGATATCACCAAACCATCCACCAATCTGACCTGAATAACTGTTCAGCTTCAAGGGTATCAGGTCATGAATCAGCAGCACGCATTTCAGGTCATAGCTTTTCAAAAACCCAGGAATAGCAAGCATCGATGAGAAGAACACATCACTTTCTTTCAACACAGCATCAAACTGTGAAGAAATCGCCAAATTCCATCTGATGAACACACCGCAAACCTTTATTCCCAGACTGAAAGCCTTTCTGATCAAAGGAAGTTTCACTTTTGACTGAGCATTCTTCAGTTTACACTCGATTCTCTGAATTGCCTTTGCTATTGCATTCGCATTGGTATAAACACAGAATTCAGAATAATACTTTTTGAAATAGCAGACTACTTCATGATAGCTGTGAATATCCGAATAAATAGAATACTCCCCCAGCTTGTTTTCATACAGAGTATCAAACAGCTCTTTTGTGCACTGGAATATCCCGGATCTTCTGTTGTCTTTGTAAAAATCGCTTTCCAGCACCGAGGCATCAAATACTATCTTGGTCATATGCGTTTCTTCCCCGGAGAAATCATTCGTTTCAAGAGCTTCTTTGTCTTTCTGATTACTCGAGCTTTAAATGATTTGTCCTGTTCCCTCCAGCTTCCGGCACAATGATGAATAGCATAACAGCCGTCCTGGATCTCACTTTCACAACCGGCGAAGTAATATGAAGGGAATATATGTATATCTGAGGCAAGGTGCTGTTCAGCATCCAGGTATCTGAAACCGAAATCCTCCGCATTCATGGCAAGAATATCGGGCAAAATGATTTTGTTGTAAAACGAACCATCAGGGAGAATGAAATCCCTGTCCTTGTAGTAATCCAGGCACTGTTTTAAGAACGGGTGGCCGGGTTCGGCCCCCATAATCGCCGCCTGCAGACATATACCCGGTTTTGGAGTGTGTTTTTCTTTTGAAGTTCCGTCATCATTGATCAGGTCAAAAGTTCCAAGTCTCAAGGCATCCTTATAATGATACTCCATAGAAGTAAAAAAACCATAATCAAGAAAGTTGTCGAATGGATTTACTACTTCTACATCCGAGTCCAGATATATGCCTCCGTAATTATACAAAGCAAACAAACGTATATAATCTGCAGCGAATGCCCATTTTCTTGCAGAGCAGGCCTGGCTGACGAAAGGTACACTGTCTATATCAAAATTATCCTTTGTCCAGAGAACAAACTGATAGTCCGGGAAAAACCGCTTCCAGCCATCGATATAGGATTGAAGTGATTCCGGTACAGGTTCCCCGCTAAGCCAACAGTAATGAATAGTTTTGGGAATCATCTCAACTTACCTCTCAGTGCCATCTTCACCTGGCTCAACATATAACGGTACTCTTTGGTATTATAGTAGAACAGGAAATGAATTAAAAAGAAAACAACCATACACATCAATGCCTTCAACAACCACAACAGGAGATTTCCGTTTACTGTGATCAGGCGATCAACAAAGTAACGCACGGTCAAAGCGGACAACACCACGACAACCGCACTTTTGATGTACTCTTTCCAATAATCGGCGACACTCCTTCCGAAAGCGTATCTGTACAGCAACAGGGGCTCTCTCCAGAATACTGTCAGCAAGGAGCTGATTATAGTACCCAAGAAGATACCGCCGATACCCATGATCTTCAGGGCGACAATTGATATCAGGAGATTCAGAGAGGCCTCGATGATAGGTCTTGCCTTATCACGTACGAACAGGCCGCATGCGGTTGTGTATGAGGTTGAGATTATCCTTGATCCATTGATGTAGAAATTGATAGAAAGCAGGATGACGACACTCTCTTCCAGAAAATATGCATTCCTCAACCACAACAGCAGAAAATCATCAATCAGGCCGAAGATACATACGGTAGTCAATCCGACGATAAAGAGATTCAGGAACAAAGATCTTTTGTACAGTTCGTATCTGGAATCCTTATCAAGTACGGCATGTGCATTTCCCAACGAGGATGTGAACCCGGAGAAAAACATGCTGATTACATCGAATACACTTGTGATAATCATCGAGTAGTTTGCATATAATCCGGTTACCGCCAAGCCAATATACTTGGACAAAAGGATGTTGTCCGTTGAGGAAAGAACCGTTCCTCCGATTTTATGAAGCATTGCGGCGGAAGTATCCTTGTATATGGCTTTTCTGTCCTGCTTGCTGAGTTTTGAGCCGACTTGGAAAACGGAACGGTATCTTCTGCTTACAAACAGACTGAAAACCCAGTTCAGCACAACCGTCACGGCAATGCCGGCAACCAACGTTAGAGTATAATCCTTAGTTGTAATGAGAATGGTGAACTGAACTACATAGCGGATTATTGTAATTGCCGTAATTACAATCGAATGCAGGTATTGCTTCTGATCCGCAACCAAAAGCGTGAGTTTATATGCAAAAAGATAGCTTGAAGAACTTTGCAGCAGGAACAGCAGGAAAACAACATACAGATTGACATCCGATGGTATCTCCGAGGCATCTTTGATCAGGAACCGAAGGAACGGAGTAAGTGCCAATCCCGCAAGTGTGATGACAAGCGCGATCAGAAGATACGCCTGCCTGAAGAAAGACATCAGCTCCCCGACTCTGTCCACATCCTCCTTACTGATCGGCTCATATAAACGGTAGACAATTGAATTGGTGATCCCAAGCTCGGCCAGAGAGAGGACACCCAGAATATTGGTGAACAGACCGTTAATCCCAAGATACTCGATGGACAGTGTTTTCAGAAACAGGTATCTGTATCCCAAACCCAAGGCAAGATCCACCAACCGGCATATCATTGAGAAAAAAGAGGACCTGATGATATTTGTCTTGCGTGAATACTGATTGAAAATCATAAATCCCATGCCTTTTTTCTGATGTACCGGATTCCGGATCTGATTGCACTCATTATCTCATATCTAGACAAACCTGAGCTCGTGTATTCTTTGTGCCGTATAACCAAATACAAACCAAGCGGAAATGCCATTTTGGGAGAAGCAAGAGAAAGAAAAACACCCTTATCGAAAAAGTACTCCTTGGTATAGCCTTTAAACCATGTCGATTCTCTTGTTTTGGTTATTGATGCGATATAGTCCGGAACTGCATATATACGTAATCCATGGTTGATGCATTCCTTCAGAAAGAGGGTGTCTTCACCACAAAGATGCTGCGTTCCTCCTCCGAAATTGGTATTGAAGAAAAGGCCATGGTAACTCACCGCTTTCCGTCTCATCACAATTCTTGCAGCACCGTAGTTCATATAGTTCAGGGAATTGATTCGCGTTACACATTTGTTTTTCCGTTCTCCCTGGTAATTCAATTCCTTATCATCACCCAAATTGAAAATCAGGATATCTGCTTTTTTGATTTTATCAAACCAGGAAACAACAGTATCAACATATCCATCTCTGAATACCATGTCATCATCCGCAAGAACACAGATGCTTTTTTTTGCATTAGAGAGAACGGTATTTCTATTCAGGCCAACGCCTTTTTCCTCTCTTGTTAACACCACTCCTTCGTAGTTCTTATACCGGACATGCTCGGATTCATTGCTGTCTGATTGATTTCCAATTATAAAATCCGATTGGATATTCATTTTCTCAAGCAACTCTGTCGGTTTTTTTAATCCCATTGTGACAACCAGAGTTTCAATTTCATTGCTGTTGCTTCTCATATCCATCAGTAAACTTTAACCCCCAACAATCCCAGAAATGATCCGAACCCATAGACTATATGGAACAAAGGATACAGCCAGAATGTGACAAAACCCAGATATCTCTTTTTTTTCACAAAAGAGAAGCAAAAATCAATTGATAAATACAACCCCAATTCAAACCAAACGAGGTTCCGGACAAAAGGAATGAAAACAGAAACAGTCGGAAGGATAATCAGTGAAAGGAAAAACAAGAAAGGAATGAAATGCCTGATGCTCATCGCCTTAGGATTAATCCTGATTGTTCTGAACAGGGCATTTCCGTTCTGAACAGCCTGTTGCAATAATCCGGATATGGAATCCCTGCAGTAGTAAACAGAATGAATCTCCTCAGACAGAAAAACCCTGCCACCGCTTTCGATAATCCTGGCGTTTATATCATTGTCTTCGCTTCTCAAAAGTTCTTCATTAAATAGCCCGATTCTATCGAACACGCTGCGTCTGAATGCTCCGAACGGAACTGTATCTACATAACCGGATTTCTGCTCTGTTCTGAATGACGAACCACCTACTCCGAATTTCGAAGACAAAATCTTTGCTATTGCTTTTCCTGCATAACCTTCAGCTTTTGTTTCCACCCAGCCTCCGACGTTGTCAGCTTCCGCCTTATCCAACCACTTAACACATTTCTCTATGTAATCCGGAGGAAAAACGGCATGGGCATCAAAACGGACGATTACATCTCCCCTTGAAGCCTGAATTGCCATATTCAAGGAAGTCGGAGTATTACGCTTTTCATTAACCAGCAATAAAATAGGATATCTTTCAGAAAAGTTTTGGATTATGGACCTTGTTTTATCCGTGGAGTTTCCGTCCACAATGATCCACTCCATGAGATTTCTGTCATAAGTCTGGGAGATAAGAGACCTGATACATGATTCTATGTATCTTTCTTCGTTGTAGACCGGAAGAACAACACTTACAAACATCAGTAATCCTTTCCCAACACGGCAAGAACTGTCCTGAACATGGTCAGTATCTCTCTGAGAAATCTGAATCTCCTTACACTTTCAAGATTCCAGACCATCTTTGCAGGAAGAACCTGTTCAATGTAGACCTTATCAACACCCTCTGCCGCATCCAGCAGTTTTTCCTCGTCTTTGTATCTTATGCTGGCTTCTGATGTGATGCCAGCAGGCATCAGAAGTGTAGCATAGTATTCCGGCCTGTACTGCTCAACATACTTTACCACTTCAGGTCGGGTTCCCACCAAGCTCATGTTACCGGAAATGACATCGAACACCTGAGGAATCTCATCCAAACGCAGGTGTCTGAGTTTGCGCCCCACCCTTGTTATCCTGCTGTCATTTCCGACTGTCACCTCCGTACCGAGCTTTCCTGCATCCGCAAACATCGTTCTGAATTTATGGATCCTGAAATGCTTTCCATAGGTTGTAACGCGTTCCTGTCTGTAGAATACGGGCCCTTTGCTGTCAAGTTTGATCAGAATGGCAATCAGCAACATGGGGATGGCAAGTATTACCAGAAGAACCAGCGCGAAAACCAGATCGAACAGTCTTTTAAGAAGCAGCTGGCCACGCTTTGCGTACAGTATCTCCCAGTACGGACGCACTTGCGGAATCTGCATGAATTGCGGCAACTTATCCCATTTACGAAGCATATCCGTTATTCAGATACTCCTTGACCACACTTGTGAAGGTACTGATTATGTAGTCCACATCCTTCTCGGAAAGCTTCGAATACAAAGGAAGCGTTATCTCATTGGCATACTTTCTGAATGCGTTGGGATAATCCTTCATGTCAAATCCAAGATTGATGTATGCACTGTGAAGCGGAAGCGGTTTGTAATGGACACTGCACATGACATTCTGCTTTGCCATCCTGATGATGATCTCATTTCTCTGTTCAGGAGTGATTCCGGGAACTCTGACAAGATAAAGGTGTCCGCAGCTTCTGTAGCTGTCGGTGTAGTGATCAAGCACTTCAAGTCCCAGGGGTCTGAATGCAGCATCATACCGCCCGATTATCTGTTTTCTTCTTTCCAGCATCTTGGGATAACGCTCAAACTGAGCAAGTCCCACAGCAGCGGTGATATCCGTCATGTTGCACTTGTACCATGGGCCCACTATGTCATATTCCCATGCACCGGTCTTTGTCTTTTCAAGAGCGTCTTTGGACTGGCCGTGGAGAGACAGAAGCTGTACCTGATGATAAAGCTCATCATCATCGATTCCTTCGATGTGTCTCCATGTCATGCAGCCACCCTCACCTGTCGTGAAGTTCTTGACTGCATGAAAGCTGAAATTGGAAAAATCCGCAACGGATCCGACCATCTTTCCATGATAGGAGGATCCGAACGCATGTGCGGAATCCGCAATGACCGCGACTCTCCCGATTGCATTCTGTATACTGTTAGAAGGGACAAACAGATCTCTCTTTCTTTCAACAATCTCAAAGATCCTGTCATAGTCACATGGTATTCCACCCAAGTCAATCGGAATGATTGCCTTTGTCCTTGAAGTGATTGCCTTCTCAAGGGCATCATAGTCCATCTCCACCGAACCCGGTTTTTCGCTGCAGTCCACAAGAACAAGCTTTGCACCCACATGACAGACGACAGATGCAGTTGCCGTGTAGGTATAGGCGCAGGTAATCACTTCATCTTCCGGTCCTATTCCGAGGAGTCTCAGCGTCATTTCTCCACATGCCGTCTGTGAGTTCAGACATACGGTTCTTGCACTTCCGAGCCAAGATGTAATCTGTGCCTCAAGCTTCTTTGTCTTGGGCCCTGTTGTAATCCATCCCGATCTCAGGGTATCGGCAACCTCCTCTATTTCAAGTTCGCTTATGTCAGGAGGCGAGAACGGAATCTCCAGGTTCGCACTGACCGATGCATCATACAGAAACTTATAGAGAATCCTTACGGCCGATGACAGAAACAGGTTGAACGACAGAATCCAGACCAAAATGGAAAGCTCTATGGGATTTCGGATGAAGAACTGACTGACTGAGAGCACAATCCCTGCAAACAGATCCGCAAGCATCAGGCGGATATACGGGAGAAGTCTTCCGAACTGATAGTTGAACCAGTATATCCTAAGGATGATCCTGAATGCTCCGATTACGCCAAGGCCATATAGATATTGCATTATGATGGTCTCACGACTGAGAGGATTATCATAACTGGGATGTATGCTCAACAACAGAATGCTGACAGCGCTGTAGATCACCAGGTCCATCACAGCCACCAGTCTTTTCATCAGTTTATTGTTCTTCAGAAGTTTTTTCATGTTTCTTGGCATCTTATGTTCCGGCTAATCAAAAATCCGATCATCCTATTATTCTATAATTTACCTTCTTCAGCCAGTACGACAGCAAAAAAACAAAACAAAATGAACAACAGACATATCCCACACAGACAGTGGAAGAAATCACATTGAGGCGAGGATTCGGGTTGTCAATGGAGAAAATTGAAAATCACACCTTCTCGAAGAAGGTGTCGGGCCGCTGAGGATTGAAGATTTCGTTGCAGGTCATGACGGTGACGAGGTTTTCGGTATCTGAAAGATTGATGATGTTGTGGGTCCAGCCGGGGATCATGTAGACAGATTCGATCTTATCGCCGGAGACTTCGAACTCTACTGTCTTGACGCTGTTGATGTTTCAATCCTGAATTCAAACCTTCTTTCGTTTAACATTCTTAGTGACGGCTTCACATATACTCATCAAATCAGGCATTAACCTATAAGAATTAAAACCAACTGAATTCAGATAAGACAACAAATCATCTCTTGTATGACTTGGCAATGATATTACCCATTGTCTCCCCAAGGTCCTTACCAACTGCATCCATGTACACATCCGGATCAGCAAGCTTAAGGTCCTTGAAGAACACTCCGTTGAGGTTGTAGTCATAGTTCTGCCCTGTGTGAGCCAGAATTGTATCGAAGTACTCTCTTCACTTGTTGATAACAGCACCGAGACGGATAATCTCCGGTCGGGTGCCGACGATTACAAGCAGTTTAATCTTTCCGTTATTCTTGCAAAGAATTTATAGGAATAAACAGGATATTTGTCTTAGGTGTAGCTGAGGATAGCCACACATCATGATCTGTGTACCATTGCCATAAATACCTGACCGAATAGAGCCACATCCTCCTCTGCAGGTACTCGGGTACCTTCAAAGTATTCTTCAGGCGTATATCGGTCAGAGAAATGGACATAGCGCATCACCTGGATTGCCGTCTCCATAATCCTCTTATATTCGCGTCCCTCTTTCCCGATATAGAGATTTATGACGCCTCTGCTTATAGCCCCTATCAAGCCCTTTTTACTCGAATTTACATCAAAAAAGATGATTATTCTTTCACCCAGCCTGCGCAACCACTTACGGATCCTGTGTTTTCTGTAGGTCAGATAAAACCTGTTCATCTGCCCACATACCACCATATCCAGTTCTGAATAAGCCCTCGTGCAATGACTGTACATCATCATTCCCATAAGCTTGTACATCCAGTCAATATGCTGTCTTGCAACAGACTTCTTTACGTTCAAATCCACGGCATGTTCCGTATCGCAGAAAGCATCCATCCAGGTTTTAAGCCTTGTATAAACACCTACAGACCTATCAAGCTGACGGGATGCCTCATCATCAAGATAAATCTGGTATTCTTTATCCAATTGCATCAACCGCTCATAGAAGGCATCAAAGCTAGCTTCATCCCTGAATGCGCTGGGACATTGGAAACGAAAGGTTTCCACATCGAAATGTTTTAGAATATCAGAAGCATCCTTCTCTTCCTGCAACGATACTTCATGAAGATCCTGCCCGTCATGGAAACAAGACAATATCTGTTCATAACCTTCGATACGTTCAATGGCCAATTTCCCTTCGATCTGGATTTCCCGCTTCCTTCTATTCTGGTAATGGGCAGCAAACAGTGCCATCATTACGGTCGGCACCAAAACATTCAAAATCGAAAAGATTCCCTCCCAAACAAACTGCGGCATATTTACTGTTTCTTTTTTCCAGACAGAACACTTCCAGCCATGCCTATGGCCGCAGCCTTAGTTACCAAGGCCATAATCTTCTCTCGCTGGGTCATTATGATGGTATTCTTCAGTTCACTCATTATCGGCCCATCCGGGCTATTGTAATATTCGTAAGTATATTCTATCTGCTCACGGTGCTTGAAGCTCAGATTAATAAAGCTTTGCTTCATTGTAGCTATCACCTTGTCCATCTGTTTTACAAGTTCTTCCTGCAACAAGATGCCAAGTTCTACCGTAAGTAATCGCTCTGCAGCCACTACTTCAGGCTTATCAAGAGGGATCCCGTTATCAATAAGCTGCTCTTCAAACATGACCAGCAGACGTCTGAACAGAGCAAAGTAGTTTTGAAAACGCATCGTCTGAATCATTACCTCGTTGTCGAAATACAACCTTTTCGATGCAATGTATTTATCCAATTCAAGAAAAGCATCCGTCAATTGCTTTGGCGAATCAAATATTTTCAATATCTGGTTGGAGTTAATCGGATAAAAAGACAACTTCTCTTCCTTTAAAGATCTCAGTGCTGCTTCATAGATATCCGTGGGAATCATTACAGCAGCCTTCAAGTCTTCGAGTTTACCGCCCAACTCTTCGTAGATATCCATCTTACGCTTCAGCAGGACACCTTCAACTGCATTTATTTCACTTTTTCTGCCGAATACCAGAGTTGTTATCCAAGCGACAAGAATGCCGCCTATCGTAAGGATAAGCAATTCCATAATGCCCTTTCCGATATATTCCGGGCACTGGTTAACAGCATCTATCAATGAATTCACAAAACTCATCTTTCCAAATTCCTGATATAACAGTCATAGAACTCTTTCCCTTCATCCATGGAAAATGAGTTCTCTGAAAACAAGTCCTCAAAATGTATACACATAAACAATGTCAACAGATCCTGTCGGTTCTTCTGCAGCTGAGAACAGCCGTAATCATGGTAAAGCACATGAAAGTAAAACCATTTTACTAATCGTTCGTACCTTGTATCGTCATCTTCTGATTCATCCATGATGTTCTCACAATACTGCGACATCCTTCGTTTCACCTTAATCCACAACGATTCAGTGTAAACACCGGATATCTTCAGATTCCTAAGTCTGTCCCTCATCATGCTGTCGATGCGTCTATAGAAACGGTTGACATCTTTTTGCAGGGCTATCCCCAACACCTTGCAGGCAAGTTCACAGTGATTTTCAATAGTCTTATCGTCAGATTTCCATCTTTTGTCATATTCTGTCCGGATGAAAGTTCCATAGTACGTCACAACATCATCCAGCCAGTAATCAAAAGTATCCAACGTGTGTCTCAGGGGGTAATCGATGATCATCTCATCCCTGTCAAACATCTCATGATAATCTTTTGCAAACCGAAGCAGTCCATCCGGAGAATCAAATAAAGAGGCGTATTCCATCCCCTGACACCCCACTTTGAACTTAGTGAGGGCGATGATGCTTCGGTAATGATCTTCATCTTGACTTGGCGCGGCTACTACACTTTGAGTATTCATTACCCACCTGTGTATTTCCTTATACTTGGACACTCTCCATTCCAGCACACGCCCTTTGATGTCAGTATGGATAGCCTTCCGTTTCACATACACGTCGGTGATATATGCCAGAATCAAGGCCACCAATATATATCTGACAACCAGGAAGATGATGTTCCATGATTCAGATGAAATATTCAGAAATCTTTGCTGCATTAGAATACGTTATTTCCAGGAATATAAGAAATCCCAACCGTCCATCCCCATCACCCCTATCATGACGGCGACAGTTCATGCCATGCCCGGGATTCAATGTAACCTAGACCGTCATGCTCCTATCAGAAACATCCAGGACACGATAGTACCCCCAGCTCTTCCCTGCGAACATGACCTGGTAATTCATAGAATCTACACATGGCTTAATAGACCGATGTCAAAGGCAGATGCTTTAGATTAGCTATAGGGACAGGATCTTTTTCCTGATTTATAGGCCTCATCATAACCAAATCCATCTAAAAACAATCCCAAAGGCTTCTTCTCATTTAGAAGCTCAATAATCTCCCTGCAATCATGAATAAATAAGAAAGGAACAACATCCTTTTTATAATAAAGACCTAATATTGGTTCTGGGTAGTTTTTAACTCGTGAATAATGAAGGCACTGTGAAATTGTTTCTTCTTTTTCTTCTTCGCTAAAAACTCTTTTAATTGAGAAAGAATTCCTAAATTGCTCGCCTAAACCAGGAATAACATCACATGCATTTTTTATCTTTCTTCGCAAATCCATTAAACACTGTTCTTCGGAGCTATCCGCGCCAATATTGTGTTCCTCCATAATCTTATTAACAATCCCGAATGTATTTGGAATTGTCTGTGAAAGCTTTTTTCGGTATTTTTTCAGATATGAACCTGCCTCGTTAATACAGGAACATAAACAATACACATCCATAATCTGAATCTGGTTGTCTTTCGAATCTCTGTGGAAAGATTTCGAAAAAGAAACCCAATCTACGTCATCATTTATCAGTCCTTTATTAACTAGGAATTGATGAATACAATAATGATCATACATGGACGAAAAGCATATTAACAATTGCGCACTTGCAGTATTCGGTTCATCAATAAGTATTCTGTAATAGTTTTGCCTTCTCGTCTGTGAGTTTTTTATATGAATTAACTCATGAAGAACAGCAACAATTCTCGGATTATTGTTTTTAAAGATAATGGTATGACTGTTACTAGACCAATCAGAATCAGTCCGTGCTTCAGCAAGGGAGAGCTTCGGATCAATCTTATAATCGATTTGTACTTCAGGAGATATTGAAAAGATCTCATCAACTATTTGCTTAACGAACACATTATCAAGTTGAGGAACAATTATCACAGATCTGCCACTCCTTTTTTCTATCGTTTATTCATTCACCCAACTGCGATTCTATGTTATGTTGTAGTCGGTCGAAAAGGTTTTACCGGAGTCGGACGATAATGTAGCCGGACTAAACAGTCCGTAAACAAAAGGACATGAATCCGCTAGACTGAAAGCACGTCAATGCCAATCAGTCAAGGAGGA
>Ga0256405_10000894_pt1 | contig 90284 bp, 82 predicted proteins | sample RumenRJG_02DNA_FD_189096 | JGI IMG/M metagenome (GOLD analysis project Ga0256405, IMG submission 189096) | Bovine rumen microbial communities from Lethbridge, Alberta, Canada - RJG_02 | ecosystem: Host-associated > Mammals > Digestive system > Stomach > Rumen | place: Canada: Alberta... | reverse complement strand
CCAGCGAGAGAGAACAAAGTATAGTTAGAGGAAGCCAAAGCGATAGTGAGCTTGGAATCGTTAGTAGGAGTAGCAGTGAGCTTGTACTTAGAGTCCTTAGAGAGACCGGCGAGCTTGGCGTTGAAGCCGCCGTTGTTGTCGTCAACAGCGGTGAGTGTAACACCTGAAGGAGCAGTGCCGAGGGACATAACGTCAGCGGCATAGGTCTTGGACTTAGTCCAGTCAGAGTCAGAGAACTTGAACTGGATGGAATCGGCGTCAGCCTGGAACTCAACGGAATAAGAACCGTCGGAAGCCTTAGTAAGGGCAGTAGTAGTCCAACCGTTAGGGGATCCGCGGAAATACAAGCCGTCGAGGCTTATCTTGGATACTTCCCAGAATTTAGGGGACATATCATACATTTCACCGTCGCTAGAGCAGGCGAGGAAACCCAGAGAGAGGGAAGCCGAAGCAGCGAGGAGAGCGAAAAGTTTAGAAATCTTTTTCATAAGGAGAACGCTCCGTTAAGAAAGAATAAAGTAAGGGCCTTGACAAGGCCGGAAAGGAAGGGAGGGAACCGGGCCGCAGGGCCGGAAAGGCGGAGCGGCAGGGTTATTCGCTTCCAAGAAAAGAAAATTAGATATCCCAGCGGATACCAACGCGCATAGCAGCGCGGCCGTCGTACCAGTCAACAGGATCGATGTCACCGTCAGCTTCCTTAGCGCAGGAACCGTTAACGTTAGAGCGGTTAAGGTTGAGCTGATCCTGACCGTCACCGAAGTGCTTGAAAGGATCCATGTTGTAAACGAACTGAGCGTAAACAGTAGGCTTCTTGAGAGCAACGAACTTCTTAGAAACACCAACAGCGAAAGCAAATGGGTTGTTAAGATCTGAGTAGATAAAAGAGGAAGAAAAACACATGAAAGAGAAAAAAACAGGAAAAAAACGAAAGGCGAGACCGAAAATTTTTTTTAACTAAACTAGTGTATAGTAAAAATATAGAAAGGAAAGGCGGAGAGGCAGTCAAAGTCTTTGATAAGTTGAAAGAACGTTCAATAAGTATGGACAAATTAAATATTTTTTTTTACATATTCGAGATATATGTTATAATAAAAAGGTTGTGAGTTCTGCGTTAAAAAAAAGCGCACAGTTTTATTTACATGTCTTGGAGGAAAAATGAAAAGAATGGCCAAATGGCTTGCTGTAGCAGTATGTGCTGCCTCAGTTATGTTTACTGGATGTTCTGATGGCTCTAGCAGTTCTAATATGGGATTGCTTTTGTTGAACAAGACTAGTGGTGTACCAAGTGTTTCTGTACCTTCCTATTCGGCAGGACAGATAATCAAGAACAAAGTTGTAAATTTGGATTCTTCAACAGATGAGTATTACGAATACTTTGAGTTTACTTCTGCTACAGCTGGTAACTATTCCTTGTATAAGAATAGTGTAAAGCAGACTACTTATAACAATGCAGCCCTTCCTACAACTTTTACCTATGATGCTGACACAGGTAAATTTTCTACGACTGTTTCTGGTGTAACTCGTTCGTCTTATCTTTTTAATGCAGCTTCGGATGCAGCTATCGCCGCTGACTTGCTTACAGGTGGAGAAGACGGTAAGACTGATGAAAGCGGTGAATGGAAGACTACTGGTAACGTATACAACTACAAGTTTGATGTAAGTTCAAAAAAATGTACTGTATCTTATAATGGCGGAGCTTCGGGAACTTCTGAAAGTTATGAAAATGAATCTGGATGGATAAAGGTGGGATCAAGTAAAGTAAAACTTTATTTTGGTTCAAAAGACAAGTTCTACTTTAATGCATATAAGACTACAAGAACTTCTGTTTCTGAAGTTGGACGCTCTATTGGTGGCGATGAAATTATTCTGGAATCACCTGTGTTCATTCTTGCAAATCTTTTTTAATTAACTGGAGTTGCTGATTATGAAAAAAATATTTAAATCTTTTGCGGCAATTGCCGTTTCTGCATTGATGGCTTTTTCCTGCCAGAACAATGTAAATGATAACAGCCTGGCAGCTTTATTTTTGTCAAATGCTAAGACTGAAGCTGGCGTAGCAGATACTGGAAGCCGAGATCTTGTTTCGGAAGCTTCTTGTACAACACCCATTACAATAAACGTTCTGTATGCTGATTTGACTAAAGAATGGTGTGCTTGGGCTTGGACTAAGAATGTATCGCCTGAGAAACGCTATGTAAGTGATACTTGGGGAACTTTTGGAATCAACTTTACAAAGGATGCCAATAATGCTTCTATGCTGACAACAAGTTTTTCGGTTGATCCTTCTGTAGATCTTGGAATTCTTTTTGTAACTAAAGATAGTAGCACACAGACTTCTGATATTGTAATTCCTAAAGCTAAGCTTGTGGCAAATGCACAGTTTTTCTTCATTTATGGTTCAGATACTATCTACAATTCTGCGTCAGAATGTTCTGGTCTTAAGTCAGCTTCGATTACAGCGAAAGACGGAAATACATTAAAGCTTTCTGTGTATGGTAAAAAAGATGCTACGGTAGCTGACTTTACCGTAAAAGACAGTACAGGTGCTGTATTAACTGTTTCTAATGTTAGTGCTACTGACACAAATGCAGTTCTTACTCTTTCTAACGGAAATATTGCTAATATACCTTACTCGGTTACAGTAGGAACTGAAACTGTAAAGGCTAATATTGTACCTTCATTGATCGATGACCTTGGTTTGGTTTATGACGGAAATGATCTTGGTCTTACATTGAGCGGTTCTACAGCAACATTTAAGACATGGGCACCTACAGCAGCAAGTGTAAAAGTTTTGCTTTATACAGATGTTACAAAGATCGGAAACTTTAAAGATGATACTGTAAAGGCTAAGGCAAGCGGTTCTTGTGATGAAGTAAGTCTTAAGGGAACTCCATCTGCTGAACTTGAAATGACAAAAGGTGAGAAAGGCGTTTGGGTTAAAGAAAATGTTGATGTATCTTCATATAAATACTACAAATATGAATTGGTAAATGACGGAAAAACATATTATGTATGTGACTTATGGGCAGGTGTAGCTGCACGTGATTCTCTTGCAACTCAGATTGCAAATATTAACGATGCTGCTGCTGTTCCAGCTGGATGGACAAATGCTTATACGAATCCGTTTGGTTCAACTGGTACAGAAATTAAGAAGTACAATGATGCTGTTATCTATGAAATGCACATCCGTGACTGGAGTAGAGCTGTAGTTTCTGATTCGACTGGTAAGTTCCTTGATTTTGCAAATGACACAATAATTAATCACCTTAAAGATTTGGGTGTAACACATGTTCAGATTCTTCCGATGTTTGATTACGCTCAGGTAAACAGTGATGAAAACTACAACTGGGGTTACAATCCTTATAACTACAATGTTCCGGAAGGACGATATGTAACAAAAGGTTATACAGACGGTACACAGGCTGTAAATGAAATGAGGACAATGATCAAAAAATTACATGACAATGGTATTGCTGTAATTATGGATGTTGTTTATAACCATACTTCTGCAAAAGAAGGCGGCTCTCTTTATGATTCTACGGTTCCTGGTTATTTCTATCGCTTGGATGAAACGGGATCTTATATTAATGGTTCTGGTTGTGGTAACGAAATTGCAACAAATCATATAATGGCTAAGAAGTTCGTAATAGATTCTCTTAAGCATTGGATGAACGATTATCATATTAATGGATTCCGTTTTGACCTTATGGGCTGTCTTGAAGCTAGTACAATGAAAGAAATCTACGAAACATTGTATGCAATTGATATGAACGTTCTTGTTTATGGTGAACCATGGACAGGTGGAACAAGTGGGGTTAAAGACGGTGCTATTGCTGCTGTAAAGGCAGGTTCTGGTTACGGTGTTGGTGCATTTGATGATGATTACCGTGATGCAATCAAGGGTGGTGAATTCGGTGGATTTGCTCTTGGTCAGGTACAGGGTTCATTTAATGATGCAAACATTGTTTCTGGCTTGAAAGGTGATAAGATTACAAAGAACAACCGCAATGATACTGGTATAACAGGACTTGCATTGCACTATGCAGAATGTCATGATAATTACACTTTGTTTGATAAACTTGTATATTCTACAATTGCTCCATTGTCGGGAAACTTTGCACCTAAATTTGATGCTGCATATAAAGCTGTTATGGCAGATACAGCAAAAGTTAACCTTATTAAGAACGAAGTTAAGCTTGCTGGTGCTTATGTAATTCTTGGACAGGGAACTCCGTTCCTTAATGGTGGTCAGGAATTTATGCGAACAAAGAAAGGTGACCCGGACAGCTATGCACCAGATGAGAAAGGCGGTATTAAATGGACCAGCCGTTACAACGGTGGAACTTATGTTGCTGAAACTGATATCGACGATGTAAATAGCATCAATCTTGGTATGAAGACAACTTACAGCGATGTTTACAATACATACAAAGGTTTGATTGCTTTGCGTAAGTCTAGTACGGCATTTACAAGTCCAACAAGTGCCGAGGCTGAAAAAATCGCTGACGGCGTAACAAAATATACAGTTTCCAATGGAACAGATACTTTTGAGGTTTTGTTCAATGCAACTGATAAAGACTATCATGCTGCTAAATTGGTTGCTACAGGTTCTGTTTTTGGAGCTGGTGTAAGTGATTCAAGTGTTATTCCAGAAACTATTACATCCGGAAAACTTTGTTCTGTTGACAGCGGTGCTGTTTCTTACGGAGCAACTTCTACGGATGTACGAAGTGTTGCTGCTAAATCATTTGTTATTCTGAAAAAATAATAATTTGTATTAGTAGCATTGAATGACGGACGGGTCTTGGAATTTTTTTCCAAGATCCGTTTTTTTTCGGGAATGCTTAAAATTATTCGATGCTGTGCTATATGCTGATATATAATGCGCTTGTACTGAGATTAAAGCGGGCCCTACTAGAAAGAAAATCTGTTATCTGTTAGAATATTATTTCAGTATGAAAACCGAACTTGCGAAAAACAATTTGATTCTCGGAACTGGTAAGGGGTGTTTTCATTTTTATTTATGAATTTTATGGCGGAATTCTTTTTAAGGATTCCGCTTTTTTTTTGCTCAAAACGGATGTCAGGTCAAGCCTGCCACCGTTTAGCTTAATACGTCGAGTCAAGGCACGCTAACGCTTGAAGCCTTGACTTCGCCGTTTTGAGGGTTTGTAATAAACCCTCAATCATACAAGGACGCTTCGCGCCTTGTAAATTAGATTCGACCGGACAGCTTCGCTGCCGGTCAACCCATAGGGGGCGTTGTACGTTCGCTGACGCTCACTGTCGAGTTTGCAAGCAAACTCTCGGGGCATTTACCGGGGTCTTAGGGGGTAAGCAACTTGTTGCGTCCCCCTAGGAGAAGGGGTGGGCGAAGACCGCAGGGCTGAGCCCAGGGGGAGGCTTCCCCCTTATGAATATGCATTTCAATAGGAGTAAATATATGAAACGAGAAGACATCAAAAAGGTTTTGATTATTGGTTCGGGACCGATTGTTATTGGTCAGGCTTGTGAGTTTGACTATTCGGGAACTCAGGCTTGTAAGGCTTTACGCGAACTTGGCTACAAGATTGTACTTGTAAACTCTAACCCGGCAACTATTATGACTGACCCGGTTATGGCGGACGCTACTTACATTGAGCCGCTGAACGTTGAGCGTCTTTCTCAGATTATTGAAAAGGAACGCCCGGATGCACTTTTGCCGAATCTTGGCGGTCAGACTGGCTTGAATATGGCTATGGAGCTGAACAAGGCGGGCGTTCTTGATAAATACGGTGTAAAGGTTATTGGTGTAAACCTTGACGCTATTGAACGTGGTGAAGACCGTGAGATTTTCAAGGAAACTATGAAGTCGCTTGGAATCGACACTCCTCGCTCGGGAATCTGCCACACTGTTGAAGGTGCTGAAAAGATTGCTGAAGAAATCGGCTTCCCACTGGTTGTTCGTCCTGCTTATACTATGGGCGGTCAGGGCGGCGGTTTCTGCTACAATGTTGAAGAGCTCCGCACTATTGTTGCTAACGGTCTGGATCTTTCTATGACTCATCAGTGTTTGATTGAAGAGTCTATTCTTGGTTGGGAAGAGCTTGAAGTTGAGGTCGTCCGCGATGCTAAGAATCAGATGGTTGCAATATGTACTATCGAAAATATTGATGCAGTTGGTGTTCATACAGGTGACTCTTTCTGTGCCGCTCCATTTATGACTATTGATAAGGATCTGGAAAAGAAGCTCCAGGAAATGGCATTCAAGATTGTTGAAAACATCGGTGTAATTGGTGGTACTAATGTTCAGTTTGCTCACAATCCTAAGACTGGCCGCGTTGTTATTATTGAGATTAACCCACGTACTTCTCGTTCTTCTGCCCTTGCTTCAAAGGCGACCGGATTCCCTATCGCGCTGATTTCTGCAAAACTTGCTTCTGGCCTTACCCTCGACGAAATTCCTTACTGGCGTGACGGCACTCTTGAAAAATACACTCTCGGCGGCGCTCCTGATGGAGACTACGTTGTTTTGAAATTTGCCCGCTGGGCATTTGAAAAGTTCCGCGGTACAAAAGATGAACTTGGTACATCAATGAAAGCCGTTGGTGAAGTTATGGCCATCGGTAAGAACTTTAAAGAAACTTTCCAGAAGGCTATTCGTGGTCTTGAAAATGGCCGCAGCGGTCTTGGTTTTGCTAAGGACTTTAATAAAAAATCAGCTGATGAATTGTGCGAAATGCTTAAGGTTCAGAGCAGCGAGCGCTACTTCCAGCTTTATGAAGCAATCCGTAAGGGTGTTCCTCTTTCTAAACTTTCTGAAATTACATACGTTAAAGAGTTCTTCCTGCAGCAGATGAAAGAGCTTGTTGATTTGGAAGAGGAAATGCTTAAGAATCCTGGACGTGTTCCAGAAGACAAGCTTCTTATTCAGGCTAAGAAAGACGGATTCAGCGACAAATATCTTTCAAAGATCCTTAAGGTTGCAGAAAAAGATATCCGCAAACGCCGCAACGAACTTGGTATTAAAGAAGCATGGCTCCGCGTTCCAGTTTCTGGCGTAGAAAATGCCTGCTACTACTACTCAACATACAATTCAGACAAAGACACTTCTGTTGCATCAGACAACAAAAAGAAGATTATGATTTTGGGCGGTGGTCCAAACAGAATCGGTCAGGGTATTGAGTTTGACTACTGCTGCTGTCATGCGGCTATGCAGCTCAAGGAACTTGGTTATGAAACAATCATCGTAAACTGTAACCCTGAGACTGTTTCTACTGACTATGATACTTCTGATAAGCTCTACTTTGAGCCTGTTACTACAGAAGACGTTCTTCAGATTTACGAAAAGGAAAAGCCATTCGGAGTTATCGTACAGTTTGGTGGACAGACTCCACTTAATATTGCCCGCGAGCTTCAGGAAAACGGCGTAAACATCCTCGGTACAAGCATCGACTCTATCGACATCGCTGAAGACCGCGACCTCTTCCGCCACATGATGGAAAAATTGGAAATCCCAATGCCAGAAAGCGGAATGGCAATTGACTTTAACGAGGCTAAGGCTTGTGCTGATAAGATTGGGTACCCTATCATGATTCGTCCTTCTTTCGTTCTTGGCGGACGCGGAATGGAAGTAATTTATGATGAAGCAACTTTGAAGGAATACGTTGAAAAGGCTGTTGGTGTAACTCCAGACCGCCCGCTTTTGATTGACCGCTTCCTGAAAAATGCTTTGGAGTGCGAGGCTGACGCGCTTGCGGACTCAACTCACGTTTATATTCCTGCTGTTATGGAGCACGTTGAGCTTGCAGGTATTCACTCAGGGGATTCAGCTTGTGTAATTCCTCCTGTTTCAATTCCTCAGGACAATTTGGACACAATCAAAGAATACACAAAGAAGATTGCAGAAAACCTCCATGTCTGTGGTTTGATGAACATGCAGTACGCTATTGAAGATGGAAAGGTTTATGTAATTGAAGCTAACCCACGTGCGAGCCGCACAGTTCCTCTTGTATCAAAGGTTTGTGACACACAGATGGCACGCCTTGCAACTCGTATGATGCTGGGTGAGTCTTTGGAAAGTCTTGGACTTAAAGACAAGAAGATTCCTTACTACGGAGCAAAAGAAGCAGTTCTTCCATGGGCTCGCTTCCCAGGAGTTGACCCAATCCTCGGACCAGAAATGCGTTCAACAGGTGAGGTTCTTGGCCTCGCAGAAAACTTCCCACTCGCATTCTATAAAGCACAGGAAGCAGCAGGATCAGAACTTCCACACGCACCAGCTGCATGGGAAAACAAGAAAGTTTTGATTTCTTTGAGCAACAAGGAAGGTCAGAAAGAAGAAGTTCTTACAATCGGTAAGACTTTGAAAGACCTCGGATTTACTTTGGTTGGAACTCAGGGAACAGCAGACTTCTACAACTCAAACGGAATCAAGTGCGACGTTGTAAACAAGATTGGTGCCGGCCGCCCAGACGTTGTCGACCTGATTATGAACAAGGAAGTTTGCCTGGTAATCAACACACCAAAGGCAAAGAGAAACTACGCTGAGGACAGGAAGACGATTCGTAAGGCTTGTTTGAAGTATAAGGTTTCTTATATCACGACTATTGCTGGGGCTCTGGCTGCTGTAAAGGGAATTGAAGCTGTAAAGAACGGTAATGGTGGTGAAGGCGGCGTAAAATCGCTGCAAGAGTATCATAGCTTAATAAAGTAATTTTAGGCAGGCGTGCTAGTTTTGACACAGCCAAAACTAGGTAAGCAACCGTAAGGTTGCGACGCTTGTTTGAAGTACAAGGTATCTTACATCACGACTATTGCCGGTGCACTCGCTGCTGTTAAAGGCATCGCATCTGTAAAAGGTGGTAATGGTGGGGAAGGAAATGTAAAGTCGCTGCAGGAATACCATGCACTGATAAAATAAAATTGCGGTGCTGGAAGCAAGACGCAATGCATCTTGTGACTGCATTCGGAGTGTAAAGAGTGGTATGGGAGGCGTAGGAGGTGTACGTTCACTCCCAGAGTACCATTCACTTATCCAATAGGTGCGAGATTTGGCTCTGTTAAAACTCGGTAGAGAGGGCTCGAGGTGCCCGAACGGAGTGTAGGTGGACTTAAGATCTTTCAGGAATATCATAGCTTGATTTGCTAAGGAAGAGAGATATCTAAGAAGTTCAGCTAATGGGGGGGCACTGAGCTTGTAAAGATGACTGTGTACACTTTACTTGGTGGTTTCGACAAGCTCAACTATCAAGTTTGTCGACTCGTGGGGGTACGAATTTAGTGCAGCTGGTCATTTCGATAAGTACTTTGACAGATCCTTCGACAGGCTCAGGGACCACTCTGTAACAGCGCAGTAATTGCTTTGAAAGTACTCGGTAACTACTTTGATCGCTCAGAAAGCGCTTTGTAAGTTTTCAGAAGGTATTCTGTAACTGCTCAAGGAGCGTATGTAACGAAGTTTTTAGACAGCTTGGTTGAAATGAGCGTTAATTACATCATTCCGATTGAGGCGCAGCCGGATTTGATTTCTTCAGGGAGGGCTACTTCAAAGCCACAGTTTGCTTCCATGTTGAGGTCGCGGAGTTCTTTTTTTCCTTCAATGTAAAGGTCGTAATTGATACCGGTGGATTCGTATCCGCATCCTACATCGTAATCGTTGCCTAAGGCTTCTCTTACAATCTGTTCGCGCTGCTCTCTGGTTGTGTCTTTTATTAAAATGCTTGGCATAGAGGAACTCCTTTTGAAGTGAGTCTAGCATGAAATCAAGAAATGATCAGTGTTTTGAGATCATTTACCTGTTATGGCATATGAAATTTGCTCAAAATGGAAAAGTAAAACATCCTGAGTCTGACACGATTAATCCGATTCCAGATTACGACATAGAAAGCTTGTCGCTGATGAACTGGAATCAATGCATTATTCGTGGTGGTGGTTTTCTCCATGGTGATTACACCTGGCTTCAAAATTAGCCTTAAGTTCACCTTTTGCAAAAAGTTCTGCGGCTTTGTCTGCGCTGCCTGTGATTCCCGGCATTTCTTTTAATCCTGCTGCTGCAATAGCGTCTATTGCTCCCTGACCACGGTTTCCCAAAATCAAGGTTTCTACTCCAAGGCTCTTAAGATAAGGTGGAAGTGCATGGTGACCGTTTCCGCCGTTATCAATTATTTCCGAGAAGATGATTTTTCCGCCCTCAATCTGAAAAATCTTAAAATACTGAGTTTTTCCAAAATGCTGGAAAACATTTCCGGTTTCTTTTTCGTAAGTTACTGCAATTTTCATGTCGGGCTCCTTTGGTACAAACTGAGATAGTCTAAATGCAAAAAAAAATTATATCAATACTGTGTATGCTGAGTTTTTTATATACTTCCTTATCTGTTCTAAAAAAGGTTTCTGTAAAAACTTATTTGTATGGAACATTTAAGGTAATTTGAGTGCCGAGTCCTTTTTCTGAGTTAACAGAGATTTCGCCGCTGAAATTTTCACATCTTGCTATAATGTTCTTTAAACCGAAATGATTTTTCTTTTTAAGGGCAGATTTTAAATCAAAACCTTTTCCGTCGTCGGAAATTATAATCCGGAAATGAGTTTTGCTAAAACTTCGTATTAATATACTGATATTTTCTGCGTTTGCGTGTTTTACGGCATTTGAGAGAATCTCCTGAACGATTCTGTAAATGTTCAGATTTTTGTCTTTAGAGAAATACTTGAATGCAGGATTCTTTTTGATGTCTTCCTGAATGCTTAGAATAATATTCAAGCCGCTTCTTTGTCTGCACAAAGCGCACAGAGAAATAAGGGCTTCAAGAAGGCCTTCGTTCAGATCGGACGGTGTAAGGGCGTAGCATGTATTACGAACATCAGATGCAATCTTTTTACAAAGACTTACGGATTCCTTGTTTTCAAGCTGGAACTGCAGGACTCTTAAATCCTGACAGACAGTGTCATGCAGTTCGTTAGAAATACGTTCCCTCTCTGCCTCCTGGGCTTTAAGCAAAAGGACGGTAAAAGCCTTGTTTTCTTCTCTGCTTTTTGAAATCAAAAGATACATTACAAAGAAAACCAGTGTAAGGATTATTAAAACAAAAAGTACGGCAATTAAAATTCTATAAGAGTAATAGACCTGCTCAAGTTGAAATCCTGCAAGATTTTTCTGTAAGATTTCCCAGTCACGGATTGCTGGGCTGATTTTCTGGTATAATTCCTGAAATTGCGGGGAATCCAGGGGTCTGCTTTTTGTAAGGGCCGTAAGTTCCTTGGAATATATATAAATGATGTCGTAAATTGACTCTGCCTCTGGATAATAATAAAGTACAGTATCAGACGGACGGGCTTTTTCAACTTCGGCATAAAATGCATTGATGCCGTTTAAATACTCCTGCGCCGAGGTTTTCTCGTCTTTCAAAAGAGTTTCAAATTCCAGCCATTTTTGAGTAAGAGGTTCTATGTAAAGGCTTTCTTTTTGTTTCTGAGACTTATGACTAAAAGCCTGGAACCCGGCAAGCAAAATCAAAAAAATAAGACAAAAGTCTTTTTTCATATCCATATTATAACATAAAATTTGCAAAATATGTTATACTGTCCGTATGTCTTTCCAATTATGTTATAAGAATTGGGAGAGAGTTGTATTTTTTTTATTAAGTATTCTCTGTGGCCTTCTGGATTATTTAATCTGTGACTTTGTTGCCTGGGTGAATCATCTTCCTCTTTTTTGTGACACAATTTTTATCATGTCATTAAGTTTTCTTGCAGGGCCCTGGTGGGGTGTCCTTGCTGGTGTTTTTTATCACATCATTGATTTTATGCTGACCCCAAAAATTGAGCCGGCTCATTTTTTTATAATTTGCCATTTTCTTGCAGCTGTTACGGCAGGCTGTTTCAAGGGACGTTATATCAGAAGAATTGATTCAAAGCAGACTGTTTTTATAAAGCTGATAATCCTGAGCATTTTGATGTGCGTTGTGATGAGCGTTTCTGGCGGAACTATAGGTTACATCTTGAATAATATAGAAGATTATAATATCGCAACCAGCCAGACAGATTTTCTGTCGTTTTTATGGCAGAGCAAAATCAGTTCAAGGCTTTTGCTTGAAATTGCGGTTCGGATCCCTGTGAATATTGCAGACAGGTTTATATGTGTTTTTGCTGCATGGGGCATATATCTGCTTGCCGTAAGGCCATTACGGTACTTTAATGAAACTTTGTAACTGTTGTTGGTTCCGCTCCTTCGACAGGGCTCTGGGATCACAGTCTTAACCGCCTTGGTTTCAAAACTGGAAAATACACCTACAGCAGTTTTTCTAGCTCATAGCGGTTTCTGACGTTGAATTTATCAAATATGCGCGAAACGTAGTTTTCTACACTGCGTTTAGAAAGATTCTGCTGTTCGGCAATTACTTCGTTCGGAAGATGTTCTGCTATCAAATCTAAAATTTCTCGTTCTCTTTTGGTGAGTGTGACCATTATTCCGCTTACGTACATCATGTCAGGGATCAAATCTTTTTGTATGTAGGTTTCGCCGCGCGCAACTGCACGGATTGCTTCCAGGATTTCTGATTGAGCGGCATTTTTGGAGATAAAGCCTCTGATTTTGTGCTCCATCGTTTTTACGATAAAGCCCGCAGTTGAAAAAGAAGAATACATAAGGCAGTTTATCCCGCGCCCGATAAGAAAATCGGCACAGTCAAAGCCGCTTTCGTTTTCAAGCTTTATGTCGATCATTGCAATTGTCTGATTCAATTCTTGGGGAGATTTTGTGCCGACAAAGGCGACAACCTCATCTTTTGTTTTGCAGAAGCCGGAGACCCTGATATCCGAAGTTTCAGAAAATACCCTTTCCAGTCCCAAACTTATCATTTCGTGGTCATCAATACTGATTATCTCAATCATAAGTTTATTGTACTTCATCGGGCGGCAGAAATATATAGAGAAAACTCACAAGAATAAAGTGAGTTTTCACTGAATACGGGAGAAAAAAACGCTTGTATAATATTTTTCAAATACAGAGGGTTTACTTCAAAAAAGTCGGAGATAGAAAACGAGGAGGAAAATAAATATGGGAATTTTTAGTGCCATTTCGGATGTTGCTGAAAGTGTAAATGGAATCAGGGAAAGTATTGCAGATGCTAAAACTGCTGAACTTGTAAAGCAGCAGTATGAAGCCTTGGGAAGTGACAGTGAAAATCCGGAAACTAGAAAACAGGCTGGTGATATTATTGTAAATCTTTTAAATGCGCAGAAATTTGATACTGCTGTAACTCATGCAGAACAGCTTTCTACGATTTTCGGAAAAGAGTTTACTTATTTTTATTTGCCTGTGGCTGCATTTCTGGATGATCTTGAAAGATGCTCAAGAAGTGTTATGGCTTACGATAACAATAAGAAGAAGAAACTTGCACAGTCTTTGGTATCAGCTAATGAAAAAATGAACGGCTTTACTGTTGATAAGTCGATTTTAACCAGTATTGCAGGTGCTGTTAAAAACTTTATTGAAGGCAGAGAACATCGGTTATTAAAAGGTGTCAGGGGTAATAACGGTGATACCGTAAAAGACTATCTAAAAGGCGATACAGCAGGCGATCGTGTAAATAAAGTTATTAATTACATAAAAGAACAGAGTTCTTCTGTTTTTGTATATAAGTGCTTCGCAGAAAATCTTGGTTCTTACAGGGAGTTTGGACATTTTTATGTAAATCCAGAGCTTAAAAAAACTCAGTATGCAATACCAGGCCCAGCAAAAAGCAATCCTGATACTCGATTCGGTTTTATGAGACGGCTTTCGAGCTTGCAGGATGGAGATGCTCTCTTAAGTTTGATTAATTTGATAAACGGGTATTCGAGTGACAAAAAGAATCGTGTTTCTGTAAAAAGCGGAGAATGGGGAGCTCCGTCTTGTTCTGCAAAAATTAACCTTAACGATAAACTCGGCTTTTTGGCTAAGACCTGCAATATAACATTAAAGTTCAGCGGAAAAAAGAACCGTCAGTTGATTATTTCCGGAAAGGTGAATGTAAAAAATAAGCCAGAGCTTTTGGAAAAGGCAAAATCTTTCAAATACTGGAAGGTTCTTGAAGAAAAGCCTGTTCTTCAGATTGATATCAGATTGAAGAATGAAGAATTTGTTCAGAAATTTGAAGAAATTCCGGAAATTGCAAAAGCTGTTGATGCGGAAAATGCAGAGATTAAGGCTGTTTTGACAGCAAAATAATATTTTAAGTCCTGTGTGAGTTTTCGCACAGGACTTTATTTTCGAGGTTTTTATGAAAAAGAATTTTCTATTTCTGACTGTGCTTGCTGTTTTGAATCTGTCTCTTTTTGCCGCCAATCCAGAATCAGATTTCGAATATGAATTTTTAAGCAACTATGAGAAAGGCTGGCTTTCTCAAGTTGAACCATCAGTAGATAAATCAAAAGATTATCTAAAAATTACAAAATACATTGGAAAAGCAAAAACAATAGATATTCCTGGAGACATTGAAGGATATCCTGTTGTTGCTACTGTTTTTTATGGTTCCGGTTTTTCAAAAGTGATTGTGCCGGCAAGCATTATTTATCTTGGAAATCCTTATTTGGAGACTCTAGAACATCCGAATTGTGTTATCGAACTTTCTGGTTCCCGAAAGAATGTGTTGATTGTGGAAGGAGGCTGTTTTCAATATTTCAAAAAGCTTCCGATGGAAACAAAAATCCTTGCTTTCGGCGATATATATTTTGGAAATGTTACAAGCATAACCTGGTCAAAAAACTGGAAGACAAATCCTCATCCGTATGATATGGGGATGGGAATTAACAGATCTCCAAGTTTCTGGCAGTTTTATAAGCGAAAGAAAATTACTGGTTTGGCTTCCCTTGCTGCTTCAGAGCTTACAAATACTTCCGGTTTTACAAGACCACAGATTTCTGAACACACAGGAGAAGGTATAAAAGAGTTTATCTTTGAAGAAGGCTGCGAAGAAATAACCGGCGGATTTTTGGGAAACTGTAGGCATTTGGGGCGGCTTGTTATTCCAAAATCGATGAAATTTATTTATGGCGGAAAAGCAGACTGGAATACCCTTTGTTCAGGTTCTCTTGAAGGAAAGCTTGATATTGAAATTGCTCCGGGCTGTCAGGTTGAATTTGACGGACGAGGTTTTTATTTCCCAGAGAATAAAATAACAATAAAAAGCAGAAAAAGATTACAGGAAATCGGATTCAGGTTTTAGTACATCGTAAGAGAGTTTACAGTCCCTAGTTTACGGCAGGGCAGTTTCCAGATACGCGGAAACTGCCTTTTTTTTCGTAAGAGAATTGCGGCGTCCGGGCAATGAGCGGGGTTGGAAATGTTGAATGGCGGCCATAGGAGTCCCTTCTTGTAAGAGAGTCCGTATCTCTTTATAATAACACATCTGTCTAATAGGTAATTTAAGGCGGGCTAGATGAATACATATCAGTTTATGCGAACAAGACTTACATTCGGAAAAGAGAATATGGAAAAGCTTTATAACGCCAGAGTCATTGTGTTTGGCATAGGTGGAGTGGGCAGTTATGTTGTAGAAGCTCTTGTTCGTTCTGGAATCGGTGAAATTGATATTGTTGATGATGATAAGATTTGTCTTTCAAATCTTAACCGTCAGATTTATGCCCTTCATTCCACGATCGGAAAAAACAAGGTTGATGTAGCCGAAGAACGCATACACGATATAAATCCGGATTGCAAGGTTACAAAATGGAAGGTATTTTATATGCCTGATACGGCAGATCAGTTTGATTTTTCAAAGTATGATTATATAGTGGACTGCATAGATACAGTTACAGGGAAGCTTGAAATCATTACCCGTGCAAAAGCTCTAAAAAAGCCGGTTATCAGCTGTATGGGAGCCGGAAACAAGGTTGATCCGTCACAGCTTAAGGTTGCTGATATTACGCGCACTTCTGTTTGTCCGCTTGCCCGCGTTATGCGCAACGAATTGAAGAAGCGCCGCATCAAAAGGCTGAAAGTTGTGTTTTCAACGGAACCGTCGATTTCTCCGCAAGCCGATGAAGCGGAATCTGGGGTTGAAGACGGTTCTGGCGTAACGCCTGATCGGCATGGGTCCCTAAAAAAACAGACGCCTGGCAGCAACGCCTTTGTGCCTTCGGCCGCCGGCATGATGATAGCGGCAGAAGTCGTAAAAGATTTAACTCAGTTCCATGTAACGAATTTGTTCAGGGAGTAGGAACGGGGGTGGGCGCTATTCCGCCCAAACGATGCGGCCGTCTTTGCGCGGGGCAGGAGAAGGAATGTTGCCGTCAATTATGCCTACGGCGCAGTGACCTATACCTTCCCAATCGCCTTCGATTCCCAACTGCCTTAAAATTTCTTTTCCTTCCTCGCTTTCAAATTCTTCTTTTGCGCGGTGAATCCAGATACTACCAAGGCCAAGTGAATGGGCGGCAAGCATAAGGTTTCCCATTACAAGCGAGCCGTCATAAACCCGGTTGTTCCAGTCTTTTTCGGCAATTACGATAAGCATTGCAGGAGCACCGTAGAAGGGATCAAAGCCTTCGTTCCATCCGCCGATTTTGCGGTTCATTTCACTGATTTTGTCCCGGAGATTTTTGTCTGTAACAATGATGATTTTTGAAGCCTGTTTTCCCTTTCCGTTTGCGGCATAGAGTCCTGCTTCTGCAATCTGTTTCAGAATATCTTTAGACGGAAGTTCCGGCTTAAATTTGCGGATACTCCGGCGTTCTTTTATGGCTTTAATTATTTCGTTCATAGGAATCTCCTGGTTGAATTTTTGAATGGATTAACTAGTCTTTATGAATTTCTTCTGCAAGTTTTTTTACTTGTTCTATAGGTAAATTTATGGCTTCTGCAATTTGTTCTAAACTCAGCACATTCATTTTGAGTAGCTTTTTTGCATCTTCAATTGCTTTCTGTTGAGCACCGGCAAGTGTACCTTGTTTAATACCTTTCTTAATACCCTCTGCCATTCCCTCTGCTATTCCTTCTTTCTTGCCGGCTCTGAACTTGTCGTACTCGTGTATGTTCATGCTCATGTACTCCGTTTTATTGATTTCGTTCTGCTTGATTTTGTCAATGAGACTGGTAATCTTTCTGGTAAAATTGTCGTCTGCATTGTTCTTGCATACAAAATTCAGGAGAGCCCGGAGTTCAGGATCCTTTTCGGTTTCGTATGCACTTGCATTATAAATCAATTTGCATGCGCTGTCATTAAATATGACGTCGGGATAGTCGCGGCACATTGTTTCAAATTTATAGACGGGGGCTAGTACGGGAAAAAATTGCTTGAAACATATAAAAACTTACTACGACAAAAATTGCGGCTGTTGCAGTCATTGCAGCAGTTTTATTTGGTTTTACGGCATGTGAAATAAGTGCTGACGACAGTTCAAACCTTGCACTTGCGGTTTTGCTTGGCCAGAAAAGCGGAGGAACAGCAGATACATCGGAGCAGCAGGATTCGTATGAATTAACTGCTGACGGAATTAAGCGTAACGGCGTTCTTTTGGAAAAACAGCAGAAAAAAGTGTAATTTCTACAAGTACGACTATAACCGGCGCTAAATATACAGATCTTAATAACGGTGTATTTATAGAAGGCCGTAATGTTACCTTAAGCCCGTTCATTATGGGAAAGTACGAAGTAACACAAGAACTTTACAAAGCTGTAATGAAAGGACTGAAAGTAACTGTTGGGGGAACAAAATATACGCTTGATGCAGAACCATCGTGCTGCAGCGACGGAAGTACAAAATATGTGATTGCAGAGGGTGAAATCCAGAAATACCGCCCTGTAGAAAATGTAACATGGTATGATGCAGTATATTTCTGCAATGTATTGAGCGAGAAACTTAATCTTACAAAAGCATACACAATACAAATTACAGCAGTAAGTTCGGAAACAAACGGTCATATTACTGAAGCAACAGTAACCCTGGCAGCTGGTGCAAACGGCTACCGCCTGCCGACAGAAGCAGAATGGGAATTTGCAGCCCGTGGTGGAAATCAGACTGTGGCTGCATGGAACTACATGTTCAGCGGTGCAGATGGGGCTGAGGGAACTACCAATTATACTTCGTTAAATGCAGGTTTAGATACAGTAGGCTGGTACAGGTATAATTTATTAACAGGAACAACATCTGATACGACTGTATCGTTGGGAATGGCAGAAGTCGGAACACACGAAGTCGGTAAAAAAAATCCAAACGCACTTGACTTGTATGACATGAGTGGAAACGTACGTGAATGGTGCTACGACTGGCATATCAGCACCATTTCGACAGGTGATGAGACAGATCCTGTTGGCGGTTCGTCGGGTGAAAGCCGCGTTATACGCGGTGGCGCTTGGTCTCTCTCCGGTGACATGGCGTCTGTTTCTACCCGGCGCGGCTACCCACCTATTGAAAGAGATAACGACGAGGGCATCCGCATTTGTCGCTCAGCCAAGTAGTGCTGGCTGTATTTAGACAGATTATTTATACCGCGGCTTTGTACCGCGGGATTTTTTTTATGGGCTCGTGAGCCCGTGAAAATATGTAGCGAAGCGAAATATTTTCATAATAAACCACCCGCTATGCGGGTGAGAGACAAAAGCTTATAGCAAAAAAGCTTTCCTCGAAGGTGTACAATAAGATTGTTCAAGTCTATTGCATAACACCAAGGAGGAAAGCTGAATGGCAAATATAAGAGACTCGTTGAGTCATACAAAATGGTTGTGTAAATATCACATTGTGTTTACACCAAAGTACAGAAGAAAAGCAATATATGGACAGTACAAGGAAAGTATTGGACAGATATTGCGGCAATTGTGTAATTACAAAGGTGTGGAAATTGTAGAAGGGCATCTGATGCCCGACCACGTACACATGTTAGTAAGTATACCACCGAAATACAGTGTGTCGCAATTTATGGGATATTTAAAAGGCAAGAGCAGTCTGATGATATTTGATAAACATGCGAACCTGAAATATAAGTTTGGAAACCGCCATTTCTGGGCAGAAGGATATTACGTAAGTACGGTTGGCTTGAATGAAGCTACTATTGCGAAATATATCCGTGAACAGGAAGCTCACGATATTGCGATGGATAAAATTACTGAAAAAGAATACGAAGACCCTTTTAAGGGTAGTAAGTAGTACAAAAGGCTCTTTAAGAGCCAGCGGGTGACAAGCTGCAATAGGCTTGAATGTATGTGAAAGCGTGGGACTTAAGTCTCGGCTTGAGACCCTTAGCCTTATAGGCTAAGAGCAAACCACCCGTTTGACGGGTGGTTGTGATTTAGATAGGATTTTATATGATTCAATTCGTCGTATTGACTTAATTGCTGAAATTAAAGTAAAATAGATAAAATTATTAACTTGTAATCTTTATTTTTTAGGAGTCTATCCAATGTCAGGACATAGTAAATGGGCAACCATCAAACATGCAAAAGGTATTGCTGATGCAAAGCGTGGTAAGATCTTTACAAAATTCATTAAGGAAATTTCAATTGCAGCTCGTATGGGTGGCGGTGACCCAGATTCAAACCCACGTCTCCGTACTGTAATTATTAAGGCTCGTGCAGCTAACATGCCAAAAGACAATATCGAACGTGCTATCAAAAAGGGTACTGGTGAAGACGGCGGAGCAGCTTACGAAGAATTTGTATACGAAGGATATGCTGCCGGTGGTGTTGCTGTGATGGTAGAAGTTCTTTCTGATAACAAGAACCGTGCTGCTGCCGATGTAAAGAACATTTTTAACAAAAACGGTGGTAACCTTGGTACATCTGGTTCAGTATCACGTATGTTCCAGAGAAAGGGTACAATCGAATTTGATGCAGAAAAAGTAAACGAAGATGAAGTAATGGAAGTTGCTCTTGAAGCAGGTGCAGATGATATCGTAAACGAAGATGGAATCATCACTGTAACAACAACTCCTGATGCATTCGCTGCTGTTGCTGATGCTTTGAACGCAAAGGGATTTGAATCACTTTCTGCAGACGTAGGAATGGTTCCTGATGCTTACACAGCTGTAGATGCAGAAACTGCTGCAAAAGTTCAGAAGCTCATCGATAAACTTGAAGATAACGATGATGTTCAGAACGTATACCACACAGCAGAATTCCCAGAAGACTTCAACCCAGAAGCATAACTTCTAGTTGTGATATAAAAAAGATCCTGCCGATTGGCAGGATCTTTTTTTTAGAATAAGCTTTTTATTGATGCACATTCTCCCGAAAATGAACTTCCTGCTGCACATACCGTAGCAGGAAGTTCATTTTAATTCTCATTGATTTTATTTATCTATAATTATATCTTTTATTTTGTAGCGTACCGAACTCGCAGTATCAGTTGCCGCAAATAGAGGTGATTTTGTTAACAGGACCTGTATATAAGGTTCAAAATTTTCAGATGTAAATGAAGCTGCAGCAGGGTATTGAATTCCGTCTATTTCATCCCATTCTATTGAAATTGTCTCTTTTGTTGCCTTTGTTGTATTTGTGAATTCAATCGATTTTTTATAATACGAATCGATATAATTGAACCAGTCTGATATTGAGTTTATGTTGCAGAACGGTTCGTATTTATATTCAACTCCCTCTCGGTAACCGGGGCAGTGGCTGTAATCGGCAGACGAAATGCCGTTTTTTACAGAAACAGACATATAAAAGCTCTGGTTTCCCATATTTAAGATTGTTTTTTCCAATTTAAATGAATAATTGTTAAGTTCAGACCATTTAGATTTGTTGCTGCAGAATTTATTGTAATCATCAAAATAGGTTCCTTTCTGGCTTAAATAATAGACAGCGGCATTATTTTCTAAGTCAAGATTGTCAGAATCACTGTTTGAGCATGAAACATAAAAAAATAAAGCTATAAATAAACAGATTAAGGTGAATTTTTTAAGCATAGTGTAATCTCCTAGTTATGGTTTAAATTTGAAATTATAGTAACGTTGTATTTGTAGTAATCTCTTAGATATTCTTCAAATAAATAAGGAAAACCAAATATGTATCTGACATCTCTTTGTCCATTTTCATAAAGAGGTTGTTGATAATCTGGTTCTGGTATATTTCGTGTATAAAAGATATCATTGCGGTAGTATCCATTGCATAGACCTTCCCATCCCATATTACAGTGTACAAAATAATCTGTAATTTCGAATGTTTGTTGTGTCGTTGCCTCGTAAAGTGTAACTTCACAGTTTTTATATGCATCAATTACCCATGAATGACCCGTTCTTGGATATACAGTTCCGTTATAGTATATAATTTGATCAGAACCGCTTATTAAAACAGGGCATCCGTTGTCTATTGAATTTTTTATTTCATCAAAATTGTAAAAATAGCTATTAAACGTGTATCCGTTGTTTAGCAAATAAAGCGATGCAGAAAGTATTGATGTGGATGTTGTCGTTCCGTATGAACTTCCCATGCCCGTTCCTAATTTATATAGCATATAACCAATTTGTTCCTCTGCTATAGAATTACATGGGGTTTTTGATTTTATGAGATTCCAATTATAGGGGTAATTTGTATTTGGATCTGTAATTTCTAGCTGTGTTAGAATTTGCGCCAATGCTACTGGTGTACAGCCTGCTACTATATCAGAGCTGTTGAGTTTTTTTCTTGCATAATCGCAATATGGACTGTTTTGCCCCCATTCTGTTTTCATCAAACAGTTGGTATTTATGTCTAATGTTCTAAAATTACTATAAGTGTAAGCCGTTGCCTGTTTGTTTTTTTCTTCTATGATTAATAAGTCTGTTATTCCTCTATCTTCGGATTTTGTATTTAAATCTATCCAAGCTTTAATGATTTCATTTGTGTAGTCATACAATTTGGAAATGAATATAGGCATAAAATCTGTAGTTTTAAAATATTCGAAACTTCCATTGTCAACGACTGCAATGATAGAACCTATTCTCAAATCTGTAGAGGTTATTGCAAAGCCTTCTGTGCTTAAATTTTCATTTTTTGTAGAGTATAAGTATAATGGGATTGTATCTGATTCTGATTGTTCTTGAAGATCCCTGGAATCATTTGATTTTAATATACTTACAGATATAGGTAATTGATCAATTTTTTTTATTGAAATTGTGTTATCTGAGTTCCTTGAATCGGATTCATATTGAAGAAATGAAATTAAAGTGGATTCCATTTCCGTTTCCGTTATAGAAAAATTATTGTTTCCTGATAGAAACTCAAGCCTGTTGATATAATCTGAAGAGGTGTTTTGAGTGTTTTTGTAACACATCAAGGCTTTTGAATAATCTTCTTCATTTGTTTTGCAATTAATGCAAATAAATGATAGAACCAAAATAGAAAAAAATGTTAATTTTTTCATGCTATAAACTCCTTGTCCGTAGTGTATATAAAAATATAACTGGAACTTTTTATTATTTATAATATATATATATTTTTTTTTCCATAGTAGTTCTCTTTTTTTATAATTTTTGTGAGTGTTTAAAAATGTCTTTAAAAAAAATAAGGGTTGTCTAAATACAGAAATTGAAGTTTCTTTTTTTTAGACAACCCTTTATAAATTAAAATATCAGATATCAGTATTTAGAATCAGCAAATCCAATCCATCCGTCTTTTTCTACGAGGGCTTTTTCGAAGTCATCAAGCTTGAAAGGGTAGCTTTTTGAAAGGCTTCCTGCAATAAGCTTAACTTTTGCTGTTCCTTCTTCGTCGTTGAATACAACTTTGCATTCTGTGTCTTTATCTGCAAATGTGCGGAACATATCTTCAATGGATTTTTTATCCATTTCGATTGCCATCATTCCGCAGTTGTACATATTCTGTCGGAATATGCGGGCAAAGTTTGTTGCTACAACAACGTAAATTCCGTTTACTTCAAGAGCCCAAGGAGCATGTTCGCGACTTGAACCACAACCAAAGTTTTCGCGGGTGATGATTACTTTTTTACCTGCAACGTCGGTTTTTGGGTTAAAGCCGTCAAGCTTAAGATCTTCCAAAAGGTAAGGTTTTAATGCCTGTTTTGAAATTTCTGTAAGATATTTAGCAGGGATGATTTCATCCGTGTTAATGTCAGAACGGTCAAGAAATAATACGTTTCCGCCAAATTGTTTCATTTTTTTCCTCCAGTTATTTGTACAAAGGCGAGTTGGTGATTGTTCCTGCAATAGCTGTAGCTGCTGCAGTTGCAGGACTCATAAGATGAACCATGCCACCTTTTCCCATGCGTCCATTGAAGTTTCTGTTTGTTGTAGAAGCACATACTTCACCGTTAGCAAGAACACCGTTGCTCATACCCAGACAAGCACCGCAGGTCGGGTTTGTTACACAGAAACCTGCTTCAAGGAATATACTGATAAGTCCTTCTTCTACAGCCATTTTATAGATTTTTGGTGTAGCAGGACTTACGATTCCGCGTACGCCTTCTGCGAGCTTGTGTCCTTTTAGAACCTGAGCTGCAATGCGAAGGTCGCTGATTCGTCCGTTTGTACAGCTTCCGATATAAACTTGATTTACTTTTGTTCCGGCCATCTCAGTGATTTTCTTTACCTGATCCGGTTTGTATCCGAATGTACAAACAGGTTCAAGATCAGAAAGGTCATAAGTGTATACTTTTTCGTATGAAGCATCGTCATCAGAGCGCCACTGCTTATAGTCTTCGATGGCAGCTTCTTTTGTTTTGTATTCATCTTTAATGAATTCCCAAAGGTAATCAACGGTCTTTGCATCAGGGTAACAGATACCGCTTGTTCCGCCGGCTTCGATTGCCATGTTACAGAGGGTCATACGGCTTTCCATGTCAAAATTGTCGATTACGGGTCCTGTAAATTCAACTACGCAGTTTGTGGCTCCGTTTACACCAATTTTAGAAATAAGGAAAAGAATTACATCTTTAGCGTATACACCAGGTTTAAGTGTTCCGTTAAGAACGAATTTTATTGATTTTGGTTCACGGAAAGAACACACACCCTTAAGAATTCCTACTTCAAGGTCCGTTGTTCCTACGCCGGCGGCGAATGCTCCGAAGGCACCATGTGTACATGTATGGCTGTCGCCCATGATTACTGTAAAGCCTGGACGAACAAATCCTTTTTCTGGGAAGATTGCATGACAGACACCGTTCTGTCCGATGTCAAAAAAGTCTTTGATTCCGTTGCGGCAAGACCAGTCGCGGAGGATTTTTCCCTGTTCTGCAGTTTTAGAATCCTTTGCAGGTGTTACATGGTCAATGACAGCTTTAATCTTTGTGTTGTCAAAAACGCGGTCCATATTGCGTTCAACAAGGTCGTTAATGGCAATTGGAGTTGTGATTTCGTGGCAGAATACACGATCAAGTTTCAATACATAGGTATTTGGAAACGGAGTGTCTACAAGATGTTTTTCAAAAATCTTCTGAGCGATTGTCTTTCCCATAATCGGAATGTTCTCCTGAAATTTTGTAATATAATTATCTCATTATAGTTAAATGGATATTGCGTTTCAAGTTAGAATTCGAAGCGAACTCCTAATAAATTGAATTCTGAATCTTTCCTTTTATCCATCCTTCAAAGTTTTCAAAACCGATATTAAGGCATCGTTGCCTTGTTTCAAGCGGAGCCCATGCTAGATGCGGCGTAAGCACGCAGTTTTGCGCATTCAGCAGAGGACAGGCTGGATTCATAGGTTCTTCTGTGAGGACGTCTGCTGCGTACCCTGCCAGTTTTCCGCTTTTAAGGGCTTCCTGGACTGCATTTTCGTCTGTAAGACCGCCTCGTGCTGTATTTATGATGTAGGCACCGTCTTTCATGAGCGCAATGTTTTCGGAATTTACGATGTGCTCTGTCTCTTTGTTAAGAGGCACATGAAGAGTAAGTATATCTGATTTTATGAACAGATCTTCCAAAGAAACCTCGTTTTTAAGTCCTTTTGGAGTATGCGGGTGAACTATGACATTCATTCCGTAGGCGAGTGCAATCTTTTCAACCTGCTTTCCGATGTTCCCATATCCCAAGATACCGAGTGTCTTTCCGCAAAGTTCAAATAGAGGCTTCTTCCAATAGCAGAACATTTCTGCTTTTGTCCAATCTCCTTTATGAACAGATTCATTGTGAAGGGCAACTTGATTTGAGAAATTCTGTATGAAGGCAAAGGTGTGCTGCGCTACGGCCATAGTGGAGTAGGCTGGTATATTGCACACTGTAATACCAGCTTCTTTTACGGCATCTACATCAATTACATTGTAGCCGGTTGCCATAACGCCTATATACTTGAGATTATTGCAATGGGAAAGAACTTTTTTGTTGATTATGATTTTATTGAGTAGCACAGCATCGGAATCGGCAATCCGTTCAATTACAGATTCCGGTGCTGTCTGCCCATAGACAGTTACGTCAGCATACTTTTTAAAAATGTCCCAGGATAAGTCTCCGGGGTTGACAGCGTTTCCGTCAAGAATCGTAAGCTTCATGATATCAGCCTAATACTTCAACGCCGACGCTGGAAATAGCAGAATTGATGGAGTCTTCAATACCCGCAGCGCTATCGTCAAAATCAACAAGAACCTGTGATTTATCTGGATTTGAAACTACGCTTGTAACACCGGCTACGGCTTTTACAGCGGTATCAACTTTCTGAGCTGTTTCAGTATCGAACATTCCGACTACATAAATTTTTTTCTGCATTTGGTTCTCCATTGCATTCGAGTCTTCAATAATTATATGTCACAAGAGATGAGTTTTCAAGAGATTTTTTTTTAATTCTCTGAAGCCTTTCCAAGCTGACCGCAGGCTCCTCCGATTTTTCTTCCCCTTTTTGTGCGCAGCGTTACATTTAGTCCGGAACGTTCAAGCTGAGATACAAAACTGCGTACCTCGGAATTGTCTGGTTCTTCAAATGGAAGGGTGGCAACAGGATTCCATGGAATTAAGTTTATGTTTACATCAATTCCTTTTGCGAATGCAATCATTCGCTCTGCGCTGTCTTTTCCTGTGTTTTTGCCTTTTAGAAGGGCTGCCTCAAGGGTTACTCGTCTTCCTGATTTTTTTGCATAGTAATCAATTGCTTTTCGAAGCTCTGACAACGGATTTCCGTTGTTTACAGGCATTATTTCAGAGCGCAGGGCTTCGTCTGCCGTTGTAAGCGAAACTGCAAGTCTTATGTTCGGCCCGTTATCAGCAAGATCATATATGCCGCTTATGATTCCGGATGTGGACAACGTTATTCTTCTTGCGCTCAAGTTTCGTCCTCGTTCGTCCGTTAGAACTGCAATTGCTTTTCTTATGCCAGGAAGATTGAGCATGGGCTCGCCCATTCCCATGAAAACTATGTTGTCCAGATGTCCGCATTCTGCTTCCAGAAAAAGAAACTGCTCTACAATTTCTCCTGGAGAAAGATTTCTTGAAAATCCAAGCTGGCCCGTCTGACAGAATGCACACTTCATTCCGCATCCTACCTGACAAGATACACAGGCGGTTTTTCTTCCTTCTTTATCTGTCAGCAGTACGGTTTCTACGGCACCTCCGTCTTCTAGTGTGATTTGAAGTTTTATAGTGCCGTCCGGATCTTTTAGAGTTTTAGAAACCTTTGAAGAACGCAGTACGGCCTGTTCATCCAGTTTCTGGCGTACGTCTTTTGAGAGGTTTGTCATCTGTTCGAATTCCGTTACTCCTCTTCCTATCCATTTGAATATTTGCAGACCACGGAATTTCTGATCAAGATTAAGCTTTTCTGTTATTTCATCAGGCAATAAACCTGCAAGTGCAATTTTACTCATAGGATTAGCTGTATATAGGCCGGTTGTTCCTTAGTTTTTCGAGAAGCTCATTTATTGCTGTACTGCGCAATCCTAGTTTCTGGAATGATTCAAGCACGTTTATTGCCTGAGCCTTGTCGTTCAATTTTACATAGCAGTCTGCAAGGTCAATGTAAAGTCGGTAATTCTTAAGGTCATTTTTAATAAGACTAGAAAGTTTTTCAGCCGCTTCTTTGTATTTTCCTTCGCCTTTGCAAATAAGGGCAAGGCCTAATGCTGCATAAGTATCAAAGTCTATGTCCAAAGCCTTGTTGTAAAAGTCATTTGCTTTTTCATAGTCGCCGGTATTCCTGTAGGCGTCTCCCATACGTGTAAGGATGACTTTGTTTGCTGGGTCTATTTCTAGAATTCTGTTCCAATATTCTATTGAGCGGTACTGCTGATTCATTCCTCGGTAGCAGTCTGCAAGTCCGAACAGGGCGTAGAAATTCTTTGGATCCATTTCAAGAGCCTGTTCAAAATAATAAACTCCTTTATCAAATGAACGGAGTTTTCTGTGGCAGTTACCGATAGAAGTAAGAATTCGTATGTCAACATTATCTTTGTTCACTTCGTACATTTTGGACCAGTAATAAAGTGCATCCTTAAATTCCTTGAAATCATAGTGAAGGTGTCCGAGACCTATCAGAGCATAAGCATTGTTCTGTTCCATATCAAGAACGCGTAGGTATAATTCTTTTGATTTTCTGAAATCATGGATTTTCCTATAGGCATCGGCAACTCTTGTAAGTACTGTTATGTTGCGGTTGTCATGAACAAGATACTGCTCCCATATATCTATTGCTTTTCTGTACTGGTTGAGTGCTTTGTAGCAGTCTGCAAGACCGAAGAGTGCATAGTTGTTTCCTGGGTGAAAGTTCAGGCAACTGGTGTAGTAATTTATAGCTGAGGCAAAGTTGTTTCTTTTTCTTTCAGAGTCTCCTAATCCGACCAGGGCATAGTTGTTGTTCTCGTCCAGTGTAAGGATGCTTTTAAAAGAGTCGATTGCGCCTTGTATATCATTCGATTTTAAAAGCTGGTATCCTTTTACGGAATACTCTGAGATCAAAGCGGATTTTTCATCCTTTGGATTCTCTCCCTTTTTTAACTCGTTTTCGCCCGGAAAGAAATCTTCCGGCTGTCCGGCATCCAATTCTGATTCAAATTCATCTCTCATGATTTTTACCTTTCCTTAATTTTTTTATATAACTTTTTTTAAATTACTCTTTAATTATGCTGGATATTACTCCGGCAATTTTTTCATATATTGGTTCTGCTTTGGCTTTGTTATGGGCCAATATGTATTGCTTGAGGGCTTTCAGGCTCTGATTTTTTTCCATATATACATCACCGACTCGGGTCAATCCGTCTGAATAGCCTGTTGTGATAAATATTCTTCGGGCACTTTCTATGTCGCCCTGATTGAAAAGTATGTTACCTTTTCTATTTAAAACAACTTTCTGTTCGGAAGTCAGAGAAGAGACTGGATTGTCCGTTACCTTGATAAATCCTTCGCAGCCTTGCATTTTGTCGATCTGTTTCTTTAAGAAATCTGACATTAAACTTTCGCCTTGGAACAAAATATCCCTAAAACATTGTAGCATTTATTATGCCGTTGTCAAATTCTTTTTAAAGTGTTCCGTAACTGTAAAAGTCTACTATTGAGCGGCCGTATATTCTTTGGTCGCATCTTGAAAGGTTTCCGATTTTATCTGGCATGAAATGTTCTTCCGGACGATGAACCATGATCATTCCTGATTGTTTTAGAATTCCTTTTTTGTCAGCATCGAGAATCAGCTGCTCGTGAAATTTATAAGGAAAGGGTGGGTCAAAGAAAATGTAGTCAAACTGAGTCTTGCAGCGTTTTATGAAATATTCAACGGGCATGAAATGGCACTTGATTTTTACACCGCATTCCTGTTCGGTTACTTTTACATTGTCAAGTACGGTATTTACTTTTATCTTGTCTTTTTCGCAGAGTTCAACATGTTCAGCACCTCGGCTTACGGCTTCAATTGCTATTGTGCCGGAGCCGCTGAAAAGGTCCAGCCATGATTTTCCGGAAAGATCTCCGAGTATTGCGAATACAGATTCCCTCATTCTGTCCATTGCCGGGCGTATTACTCCGTCCGGACATTTTATTATTCTGCCTTTTAATGTTCCGCCTGTGATTCTCATTATTTTTCCTTAGCGTCCGTTAAGGGACCAATAAACCTCATTATGTTCAAGATGAATATTAAGTTCTGCGAAGTTGTAAGCTGTCTTTCCGTCGCCGTTCCTTATTTTAGGAATTGCTCCGTTTTCAAGCAGAAGTTTTATTACTTCGGTTGAGGTTGAGAATTCACATGCATACATCAACGGGGTTTTCCCTTCGTAGAAACGGTTTATTGGAACCCCGTTTTCGATAAAGACTTTTAACTTTCCTATCTGCGTAACGTGATTGTTTCCGCCTGCCGTTATAGAGAGTATGAATGATTTGAAAATTTCATTCGAATTTCCACGCATTTCAGCTAGCAGTCGTTTTACGATTGCCGGATTGCTTGAATATGTGGCCGCAAGCTGAAGAGCTGTTGCTCCGTATTTATTGCGTTTGTTAGGATCGGCCCCGTTTTTCAGCAACATATCCAAAAGCTCTATGTTGTTCTGGTATCTTGCGGCATACATTATTGCTGTCCATCCGTCTTTATCCTGTATGTTCGTTTTTGCCCCCGAGGAAAGAAGGGATTTTACTTCCCAATCGTTTCCGTCTTTTACGGCAAGCATTAGAGGTGTACGGCCTAGCTTGTCTTTTTTATCAGGCGAGTCTATTTTTGCGTAGAAATTCTGATCCGGAAGAGGCTCCGGTTCTGCATCGTTTTCTGCTGGTGCGTAATCAAACAGGTAGACTTTGTTATAGTTTATGGATTCCGAAGGAGGCAGATCTTCTTCTGTTTCTTCCGGTTGTTCTGGTTCTGGTTCTGGCTGTTCTTTTTGTGCCGTATCTTGATTTTCGGTTTCTTCTTCTTCCGGTTCAAGACCTAAAAGACGGTTTACAACTTTAAGGGCTGTTCCGTCTTCGTTCATTTCGGCGTATTCAAGCGGTGAATTCGGTGCTCCGTTCCTGCTTACAAGCCTGGATTTTATTTCTTCAGGACGCGTTGATCTTTGAATTATGTATTTGATGGCCTTTTCGTTGTTTGAATAGGCGCAGGCGAACATTACTGAATCCTGTTTATGTTTGTTTCTTGCATTCAGCTTTACCCCTGACTGAGCAATATATCTTATGATTTCATAAGGTCTGTTGTATTTGAGCGCCTGCATGAGGATTGTATTTTTTTCTGAGCCGAAAGTCATTCTGTAAAAATCATTGTCCTTCGTTATTGCTTCGGTTATCTCTTCAAGAGAGCCCTCCTTCAGGAGATAGTCGTATTTCTTTGCCTTTGATGCGGCGAACAGGTTGAGAGAGACTATAAAAAAAAGTAAAAATAATGAGATCCTTTTCAATTTAAACATACTTCCATTATAGTGGCTCATTTTGTCGGGGTCAATAATTCATTTTTAAGAATACTATGTATTGATATTGACTGAAAACGGTATTTTCTGTATAGTGCTAGAACACCCCTTGGGGCTCGTAAGGGCTTCCATAAGTCCATAAGGAGATACAAATGAGAAAGTATGAATTGATGACTATCTTCCCAATTGATGAGGAAAAGTCAAAGAAAGCATGCGATGAAGTTCGCAGCACACTCACATCTTTTGGTGCAGAAATCGAAGAAGAAAAGCTTTTCGGTGACCGCGACCTCAGCTATGAAGTAAACAAGGAAAAGCGCGGACGCTATATCTTGTTCACTCTTAAGCTTAATCCAGGAAAAATTACAGAAATTGACAAGGCATTTAAGATTCAGACAAACCTTCTTAAATACCTCTTCGTAAAACTCGAAGAAAAATAAGCTATCAGAGGTAACCTATGGCGACAGATTTGAATCACGTTGTTTTGGTTGGAAGATTGACACGGGACGTAGGGAGCGATGAGCGTTCCTTTGGTTATGTTGCAAACGGACAGGCCAGGGCAAATGTGAGTATCGCCGTAAACCGCAGCCGTAAGGACGGTGCAAGCGGTAATTGGGTCGAAGAAGCAAATTTCTTTGACGTTACCATTTGGGGAAAGCAGGCTGAAAACTTGAAGCCTTACTTGACCAAGGGAAAGCAGATTGCTGTTGACGGATATCTGAAGCAGGATCGTTGGGAAAAAGACGGGCAGAAATTCTCTAGAGTTTCTATTGTTGCGAACAGCGTTCAGCTTCTTGGCGGAAGAACTGATGGCGGTCAGGGTATGACCGGGGGTGCATCAGCTGGATTCCAGCCTAGAAACGATTTTGGTCAGCCTGCAATGAATTCAATGCCTGATTTTGGCAATGATGCTTTCGGTGGTACAGGTGGAGATTTCCCTGAAGATATTCCTTTCTAATCAATGGAGTTATTTATGTCAGAAGATACAAAAATGATGTATGAAGAAAAAGAGGCAGAACAGAAAGCTGTTTCTGTAGAAACAGAAGGTCGTGATGACGAAGCACGTGATGGTGCACGTTCAAAGAATAAGACATTCTTCCGTAAGAAGGTGTGTCGTTTCTGTGTAAACAAAGCAAAGATCAACTATAAGGACGCTGATGGTCTTCGCCGCTTCACAACTGAACGCGGTAAGATCCTGCCACGCCGTATTACAGGTACATGTGCAAAACATCAGAGAGAGCTTGCCGGTGCTATCAAACGCGCTCGCGCAATCTGTCTCTTGCCATACGTATCTGAGTAAGAGCGAGCAAAATCCGAGCAGTGCGGAGGATTTAGCGAGCGTCTCGTAGGGAAGAAAGTGCGGAGCACTTTCAACGTGGTTTGGCAAAATCCGAGCAGTGCGGAGGATTTAGCGAGCGTCTCGTAGGGAAGAAAGTGCGGAGCACTTTCAACGTGGTCTGACAAAATCCGAGCAGTGCGGAGGATTTTGCGATGTTTTTCCTGCTTGCGGGGCGTCGTAATTCCTTGCTAATAGGAAAAAAAAGCAGTTTTTCTGCGAAAATAAACCGACGATCCAACTCCTGGTGACGCCGGTCTTAAATATAAAGAGGAGCTTGAAAAATGAAAGTTATTCTTAACGTAGATGTAAAACACCTTGGTGAAGAAGGCGATGTAAAGAATGTTGCAAACGGATATGCACGCAACTTCCTTCTTCCTAGAAATCTTGTTGTAGTATACAACGAAACAACAGCAGCAATGTTTGAAGCAAGAAAGGCAGAAATCGAAGCACGTAAGGAAGTAAAACGCCAGAATGCTAAGAGCCTTAAAGAAAAGCTTGAAGCAGCAGAATTTATCGTAGATATGCCTGCTGGAGCAAACGGAAAACTTTATGGTGCCGTTTCAACAACCGTTATTGCAGAAGCATTGGCAAAGCAGGGATTTGAAATCGAACGAAAACGTATTGAAATTCCAGGTCTTGCAATAAAGTCTGTAGGTACATACCATGCTACAATCAAATTGTATGAATCTGCAGTTGCAGAAATCAAAATTGTTGTAAGAGCTCAGGAAGTTGCTGGTGCTGCACCTGCAGAAAAAGCAGCTGAAGTTCCTGCAGAAAAACCGGCTGAAGAAGCTAAAGCTGAGTAATCGGTATCTTGCGGAAATAATTTTCTGTATAGGAAAAGGGCGGTAGTCTTTTGGATTATCGCCTTTTTTTATTAAATGTTGTATACTCTTTAATCTATGGATATTGAATTAAAAGACAAAGTGCCGCCACATAATCTCGATGCGGAACAGGCAACTCTTGGCGCCATCCTTTTGGATTGGGAAGCCATGTCGGATGTTGTTACAAAATTAAGGTCTGACCGCTTTTATAATCTTCAGAATCAAATTGTATTTGATGCACTTATTTCACTTTTTAAACAAAATGTCCGTGGTGACACCCTTACTGTTATAAATGAGCTTACTAAGCTCAATAAATTAGAGCAGGCCGGAGGAGCGGCTTATGTTGCGACTCTTACGGAGCTTGTGCCGTCCAGTGCCAATATCGATTATTATGTCGATATTATTCTTGATTGTGCATCAAGACGTGATCTTATAAAGCTTGCTTCTGAGTTACGTGCTTCTGCTTTTGATGATACAAAAGAGGCTAAGGTCCTTCTTGAAACTGCTGAAAAGAAAGTTTTTGATCTTGCGGATCATTCTGCTACTGCACAGATATGGACTATGCAGACTGTTGTAAATGAGACGGTAAGGCTTATTGAACAGCGCTTTAGAAACAATAGTCAGCTTACTGGAATTCCTTCTGGAATTGCAAAGCTGGATACAATGACAAGCGGTTTCCAAAAATCTGAATTGATAATTATAGGTGCGCGCCCTTCTATTGGTAAAACCGCATTTGCTCTTTCTATGATGCAGGAAATTGCTGTAGAACGTAAGATTCCTTGTGGTTTTTTCTCTTTGGAAATGAGCCGTCAGTCAATAGGACAGCGTCTTTTGTCTCAGGTCTCTCGCATTCAAAGCGGCAAAATAAGAAAGGGTATGCTTGCTATGCCAGATCTTCAGAAAATTCAGGATGCAGCCGGAAAATGTTATAATGCACCTCTTTATATAAGCGATGTTCCTAATATGCCATTGCTGGATCTTAGGGCAAGTGCAAGACGAATGGTGTCCAATCAGGATGTAAAGATCATTTTTATAGACTACATTGGTCTTATATCTGTAGAAAATCCAAGTCAGAATACATGGGAAAATATTTCGGAAATTTCGCGTTCTCTTAAGGCTCTTGCCAGAGAGTTGGATATCCCAATTGTTGCGCTTTCTCAGGTTGCCCGTGATGCTGAAGGTCAGGAACCTAATCTCGCTCAGCTTAGAGGTTCTGGCTCTATAGAACAGGATGCTGATGTTGTTCTGTTTCTTCATAGAGACCGAAAAATTATGGATGAGGAAAATCTTGTACAGCCTGCAAAATGTATTGTTGCAAAACAGCGCAACGGAGCAACTGGCGACATAGAGATGGTTTTCTTTCCTCAGTATACAAAATTTGAAAACAAAGTTGACGAATAGTAAGGGGACTATGAGGTGAAAAGTTTATATTCTGTTTTTGAGCGTATTTTTGGCTTTTTATATCATCCTGTCGTTCGTTTTTTCAGATCGAACCGTTATCGTCCGGGTGATTTAATTTCATTTTTAATACATTACATTTTATTTATATGGAAAGAATGTGGGGCTGGAAAAAAAATCCTTTATCTTGATGTGACTTATCTTTCTAAATGTGAACGTTTTGCAGGTATTTGTAGAGTAGTAGCAAAGCTTCAGGAATTTCTGCCTTTAGTTCAGAACCAATATGAAGTTATTCCTGTTATCGGAAAACAGTTTCTGGGGTATTACAGACTTTCCGACGGAGCGTGTATTTGTCCGTCTTCAGGTGATATTTTTCTTTCAGCGGAAGTTACGCAGGGAATTATAGATTCTAATGCCTTGTTTTTTTTCCGCTTAAAAAGGAGAGGCTGCCGTGTATGTTTCTTTTTGCATGATCTTATTCCTGTTCTTTATCCGGATTTTAATGGTTCTCCCAAGTTCCTTAGGTATTATAAAAAATATCTAAGACAGCTTGCAAAGGCCGATAGGGTTGTATGCAATTCGAATTCAGTATTGTCTGATTTTAATAAATATATAGAAGAAAATGGGATAAAAACTGATCCAAATTTAAGGAAATCATATACTCATTTAGGTGTTGATTTTAAACCTGTCCAGCATGATTCATCATGCAAAATAACACTCCCTGCAAAGGTTAATTTTCTTATGGTCAGCACTGTTGAAGTTAGGAAGATGTATGATCAGGCAGTTGAGGCTTTCTCTATTCTTTGGGATAAGGGACTGGATGTATCTCTTTCAATTGTCGGAAAATATGGCTGGAGAGCAGAGAGGGCTAGAAATCTTATTGAAAATAGTCCTTATAAAAATAGGAACTTGTTCTGGTATAATCAAGGGATAAGTGATTATGAACTTGCTGAATTATATCAATCTTGCGATGCTGTCGTGTTTGCTTCTATGACGGAAGGTTTTGGACTTGCGCTTATTGAGGCTGCAATATATAAAAAACCTCTCATAATCCGTGATATTCCGATTTTCAGGGAAGTTGCCGGTGAAAATGCATTTTATTTTACAGGGACTTCGGGCATAGATCTTGCTGTAAAAATTCAGGAATGGCTTGAACTTTATGACAGCGGGAAATATCCGCGTTCTGATAAAATATCTTATATTTCATGGGAACAATGCGTAAAAAATGTGTTCACCTATATTTCGGAATCATAATAAAAGTATAAATTATGGATTCCTATATGTTTTTTTTGTCTGAAATGTGTTACAATAGAGAATATTATGAAATCATTTTTTAAAATTTTTCAAATTCTGACTCCTAAGCAGATGCGCTATGCATTGGGGCTTGTTATACTTATGTTTATTTGTGCTGCAATGGAAGCTGTTGGTATCGGTTTGCTGTACCCTCTTATTGCTGTTATCGGAAAACCAGAAATTATAGAAAACCGGGAAAAGGTTAAGCTTCTGGTTCAGGCTCTCGGTATTACATCGCATAAGCAGTTGATACTCTCATTCTCATTGTTTATCGTTGTCTTTTATGTTTTTAAAAATACGCTTTGTCTTTTACAGGCAAAAATTCAGATTCGCTTTTCTACAAATAATCAAAAAGATTATACAAAAAGACTTTATACTTATTATATGAATCAACCGTACTTGTATCATGTAAATACGAATATTTCTATTATTTCCAGGAATGTAAATACGGGTGCGAGTTTTGCATTTTCTGATATTCTTATAAATACTCTTGGAATTATAACAGAGATTATAACAATTTTTGTTATATGGATTCTTATTATGGTAATGGACTGGGTTTTGGGACTTATTGTCGTTTTTGTCCTTGGTCCTGTTGTAATATTGATTCTGAATTACTTTAGGCACAGGGTTGTAAAGGAAGGTGAAATACAGAACAAGTATCTTGTCGGCTGCGGAAAATGGCTGAACCAGGGATTCTTTTCAATAAAGGAAACTAAGGTCATGCAGACTGAAGGCTATTTTACTAAGCAGTTTGCTTATAATTACGATAAATATGCGACAAGTACAGCAAAATTTCTTTTTGTAAACAGAATTCCTAAGACAATAATTGAAATGATTTGTATCGGAGGAATTATCCTTCTAATTGCAGTTGAAACTCTTTTAAATGCTGATACTGCAAAGCTTATTCCTACGCTCGGTGTTCTTGCGTTGGCGGCTGTACGTCTTATGCCAAGCATCAATAAGATTGTCGGTCTTTATAATACAAATAAGTTCAAAATGCCTCTCTTTAACGAAATTTACAATGATTTTATGGCTGTAAAGGATCTTAAGGATAGGGATGAGAAAAAAATCTTTGCGAAAGCCTCTGAAAACCTTAAGTTCGACGAAAAGATTTCAGTTAAGAATCTTTCATTTTCCTATCCTTCAAAGGATGTTCTTGTTCTTAATGACGTTTCGTTTGATATTCCTAAGGGTGGTTTCGTTGGTGTTGTTGGACCATCTGGGGCAGGAAAAACAACTTTTGTCGATATTCTTCTTGGACTGCTGCCTCCTAAGAGCGGTGGAATATTTGTGGACGGGGTTGATATTTATTCAAATCTTTCTGGTTGGCTTAATAATGTCTCTTATGTGCCTCAGTCAATCTATCTTATAGATGGAAGTATAAAAGAAAACATTGCTTTTGGTGTTGCTGATAAAGATGTAGATGATGAAAAAATCCGCAGGGTTCTTGAAATGGCTGAACTTAAAGATGTTGTTGATGCCCTGCCTGAAAAAGAAAATACTAATGTCGGAGATCGTGGTGCAAAACTTTCCGGTGGTCAGCGGCAGCGCATCGGAATTGCCCGAGCTCTTTATCAGGATCCGTCTGTTCTTGTTCTGGATGAAGCAACTTCAGCTCTTGATAATGAAACGGAAAAGAGCATTACTAGTACGATTTTAAAGCTTAAGGGGCAGATTACTATAATTGCAATTGCACACAGGCTTACAACTCTTGAAAATTGTGATTTTAAGATCAAATTTGATAAGGGTATTGCAGAAATTGTAAAGTAAGGCGGCTTTTTTTATGGAACCGATTGTTTCGATCTTGATGCCAACATATAATCATGAAAAATTCATAGAGGAGGCTGTCCGTTCTGCATTGGCTCAGAAGACTGATTATCGCTTTGAACTTCTTATAAATGATGATGTTTCCACGGACGGTACATTATCTATTGCAAAAAGACTTGCAGAACAGAATCCTGATGTAATAAAAGTCTTTACTCATGAAAAAAATCAGGGACTTCTTAAAAGTTATAAATTTCTTTTGGAGCAGGCAAGGGGAAAATATATTGCTGTTTTGGAAAGCGATGATATTTGGACGGATCCTCTTAAGCTGCAGAAACAAATTACGTTTTTAGAGGCGCACGATGATTATTCTCTGGTCTGCACGGACTATTTCACTATAGATGAAAATGGTGTAAAGCAGTCTGATGTAATAAAGGATTTTGACAAAGGGCAGAATGATCAGTGGTATGATGCCCTTATGGGGTTCGCTTCAATTGGGGCTCTTACTATAGTGTTCAGAAAATCTTCTTACGATAAATATTGTAATATTGATGATTATATTGACAGAAAATTTCAGACTTTTGACAGAGGAGTGTGGCTTTCTATTGCACGGCATTGTAAATGTCATTTTATTCATGAACAGACTGGTGCTTATAGGGTTATTTCTTCTTCGATAAGTAATTCCGGCAGTTTTGAGAAAGCCTATAGATTTGCTAAATCTGTAATGGATATTCATGAGTATGTTATTTCTTTGTACGGGCTTGGCAGTATCTCTAGGGAAGAATTTGATCAGAAAAAAATAATCTGGTATATAAATCTATGCATAACCCATAGAAATTTTGGTGAGTTCAAAAAACTTGTAAAGGAACTTGATGCAAATTCCCTTAAGCATGCTGTCATGAAGTTTATGCCGAGACTATGGTGGCTTCAGTATACCTTAAGAAAACCTCAGCCAAAGCATTTGAAATAGATTACATAAAGTTATATTTCATTCCGAATGTAAGTCTCAGATTTCGTTTTTCGCGTTGTTGCCAATACCGCCAGTTGAAAATTTCGACCCAGTCAAAGCCTGCGTTTATGTTCAGGTTTTTGTTTACGAAGAAGAGGGTTTCTATTCCGAAGTCGTAATAGGTTTCATAGTTGGCGTAATATGCACTGTTGAAAAGAGGATTTTCATAAGTGATTACATTATCAGCGAAGCTTTTTGATGACCTTGCTGATTGAGAGTTTGTAAAGTTGTTGTTAGGGCAGAACCTGTGGAAATACAGTTTAGTACTTCCTTTTGGATAGTAGACTTTATATGAAAGGTATTGACTGTTTCCAAACGTGCTGGTTGCGGCCCCTAGAACCTGACCTTTGTTAGTATATCCCTGTCCAATGCTTCCGTGACTATAATACCCAAGATAAGGCCATTGCAGCTGAAAATCCTGAGACATTTCAAAATTATTCCACTCAAATGAAAGTTCACTGTGCAGATTCATGAAGTCAGGGAGTTTTGGAAAAAGTTTTTTTAATGGAAGAGGAATATACTGCTTTAATCCGACTGTATATATTGCCGTATGAAAAGGGTTTGTCTCTTCGTTTTGTGAAAAATCATCTATTCCTATTTCTCCGTATACTTCTAGTCCTATTCTTGAGAATATCCAGTCTGCGTAGAATGCTATTTTCTGATCTTCGTCATTACCTGAATCTGTGCCGTTTTCATGACTGGCTGTAAAAAGACGTCCGATGAACTTTAGATTTTCCATTTTCCACTTTGTAAGGAATATCCTGTTCATTCCAAATGAAAATCCGGGAATGAATGCTGGTGCATAGCTTACGGAAAGTGCATTAAGCATGTTGTGGTCAGAATCTTGATTTGTTCCTTCGTAATAATCGGATTGTGTAAGATATCCTGTCCAAAGTCTTGCTTCTATGTCACCGATATACCAACGTAGGAGAGGAATGTATATTTTTGTACGGCGCAAACCTATATCGAATTTTGGATAAGAGGGGGCATTGTTGCTTCCGAGCATTGGATTGACGTATGCCGGTCCAAGCCATGGCGTTTGAGTACCGAATCCCATTGTAAAAGTTCTTATTGTGCAGCGGATTTCTGAATCACCCCAGTCATAATTGAAGAACCATGAGTTGCCGTATCGTTGTACTATATCTATGTTGCCACCGGCATAGTTAGCAATTTCAATTTCATTTGTTCCCCATGTTCTTGTTATAGTGTCTCTGTTTACCCATGAATAATTGTACTTATAATCATCGCTTAATACTGAGCTCTGTACTCCTTCTATGGTGTCAAAGTACTTGTTCTGGGAAAACGAAATTTGCGGTTTAAAAGTGAATTCAAAACTGTACAGTTCAAATCTGGCTCCTCCTGTGATACTTGCATTGTACCCTTTTCCCTGCCACAATGCTCCGTCATTATATCCGAAAGGAGTTTCTGAGTTTATGCTGTTGTACATTTCCAGCCCGTAGAACCTGTAGTTTATAAAAGGGTTATCAAAAAGTGTTTTTTTTCGTCCCAGATATTTGTATCTCCAGGGGTGGATGTATGTTTTCTTCTGTTCTTCAGTTGCTTCAACCTGATCTTCATTTATTTTGTCATTATATATGTATTCAATATCGTCTATATAAGGAGGAATATCATATGAATAATCCCATGTACTGTCGCTTAAGGTTTTGTAGCCGAGGGTAGGACGTTTTGCTGTTCCTGTAAGAGATAGAAATTCATAATATTCTTCTTCGAAAGATTTTAATGCTTCCTGTGAGAAAAATACAGCACTGAAAAAAAACAGTGCAAAAACAGAAATTATTTTTTTCATATTGTCATAATATATAGAATAATTTTATTAATGTCATCAGGGCTGAGTTGAATGTATACTAAAATAGGAAGTAAAATAATAAGTTAAATAAAAAAAAGGTAATACAAAACTTGTATTACCTTTTAGAGCGGTAGAAGGGAGTCGAACCCTCGTCATCAGCTTGGAAGGCTGAGATAATGAGCCGTTATATGACTACCGCATGTCGTGTTGATGTTTATAATATATAAATTATCAAAAAAAAGGTCAATAGAAATTTTAAAATTTTTTTATTTTTTTTTACGCTCCATAAGCCGGGTCATAAGCTTTCAGTTCGTTGAATGTGTCTATTTCAACAAAATCGTCAAAGCTGCATTCGCGTACAGAAAGATTGAATTCATCTTTGCAAACATCCAGAGGAACGCTGTCCCAGTATTTTTCTTTACCACCCGGCATTTCGTATACTTTCTGCATGCAGTCAGCCAGTTTTTTGCCGTCTTCATTTGTCCAATAGGAAATGCCTACCATTCTGTATGCATTAAGTCCGCCTACAGAAACTCCGGAAATTCTTCCCTTTGAAACGTAAAGACACCAGTCGTCCGTGCGTTCGCATTTTACTCCGCAATAATTGGAATTGTACTGGTATTTTGAAATCAGCTTTTTATTTTTGATTATCAAGTCAGCTTCGCAAATATAAGAATTGCTGAAAAGGTATCTTGCGCACATTGCAGAACTGATATTGTTCGCTTCGTTGTATGCCGGATTTTCTATGAATTTTATGTTAGGATATTTGTATAGGAGCTGATCAAACTGTTCGCTGAGGTAACCGCGGACGATAATTATTTCTTCTATACCGGCAGAAACAGCAGCATCTATCATTGTGTCTATTATTCTTAACCCTTTAACACGTACGAGCGGCTTGGGAGTGTTGAGTGTAATCGGAACAAGTCTTGTGCCGAATCCTGCGGCGATAAAGATGATTCGTTTTACTCTGTACGGTTCAAGGGCTTCCATGGCAGTTTGGGTAAGTTTTCCTTCTTTCAGAAAATTCTTTTCTTCAAGGGCGGCGCATATTCCGTTTATTGTTCCTATTGAGTATCCTGTTTCCTTGGCAAGCTGCCTTTGTGTGGGTGATTTCTCCGCTGATTCAAAAGCCGTAAGAACATGAAATTCTTTTTCCTGTAACATGTGTTCAATTTTATAATAAAAAACAAAAAAAATGAATATATTTATCAGATTTTAGTGTAAATTTGTTCAAAATATATATTTTTTATGTTTTTTTTGAACATCTATTATGGACTTTGACAGAAAAATGCAGTATAAAGTAAACAGGTGAGGTTTCTGTTTACCAGCTTTCACCTTAAAATAGTTTTGAAAATTCAGAGGTTTATTTTATGGCAAAGGTTTATCTTGGACTTACAGGAGACATTATTCATCCTGGGATTATTAACATCATTAATGAAGGTGCTAAATACGGTGATGTAGTCGTTGGTCTTCTTACGGACAAGGCGATTGTAAATCATAAGCGTCTGCCTTATCTTACATACGAGCAGAGAAAGGCTGTTGTAGAAAATATAAAGAATGTTTCAGAAGTGATTCCGCAGGATGATTGGAGTTATGTTCCTAATATAAAAAAACTTAAGCCTGAATTTATGATTCACGGAGATGATTGGAAGACAAATTATCTTTCAAAAATCCGTGATGAAGTTTTTGAAGCCATGAAGGAATGGGGCGGAAAAGTCATTGAAATCCCTTATACCCAGGGAATTAATTCGACCGCTCTTGCAGAAAATGCTTCTTCTATAGGGACGACACCGGATGTACGCCGGGCAACACTTCGTCGTTTGATCAGTGCAAAAAAAATTGTAAGAATTATGGAAGCTCACAGCGGTTTGAGCGGTCTTATTGTAGAAAATACGCAAGTAATGAAAGAGGATGGCCTTCATCAGTTTGACGGAATGTGGTCATCTTCTCTTACGGATTCTACTTCTAAGGGAAAGCCGGACATTGAAGCTGTTGATCTTACAACTCGTATGCAGAGCCTTACAGACATTCTTGAGTGTACTACAAAACCTATTATTTATGATGGCGATACTGGTGATATTCCTGAACATTTTGTATTTACGGTAAGAACTCTTGAACGAAACGGTGTAAGTGCCGTAATCATTGAAGATAAAAAAGGGCTTAAGAAGAATTCTCTGTTTGGTACAGAGGCAAAACAGGTTCTTGCTACTGAAGAAGAATTCTGTGAAAAGATTGCTGCCGGCAAAAAAGCTCAGGTTACTAAAGATTTTATGATTATTGCCAGAATTGAAGAAATAATTGCCGGATATTCTGTTGAAGAAGCTTTGAGTAAGGCATATGCAGCTGTAAAGGCTGGTGCAGACGGTGTTATGATTCATTCTAAGGATAAATCAGGAGAAGATATAAAGGAATTCTGTCAGAAATTCAGAAAAGAATATTCGGGTATTCCTATTGTTCTTGTGCCTACAACTTACAATCAGTTCACAGAAGATGAACTTGCAGAATGGGGGGCAAACATTATTATTTATGCCAACCACATGCTTCGTGCAAGCTATCCTGCAATGCAGCGTGTTGCAGAAAAAATTCTTAAGGCGGAACGCAGTCTTGAAGTAAATGACGACTGTATGCCAATTAAGCAGATTCTAGAATTGATTCCAGGCACCAAATAAGCTTATTTGTGCAGAATGTCTTTTTTGGGTTGAATCCGTAAAATTGCCGGAACGATAGCAAAAATGTGGACAATGAGCCATTTTGAGGAGTGCTGCAATTTTTGAAAAAAAATGCGTGAATATTTTACCATAACAACCTCAGCTGTGGCGAATTGGACGCGTTTTTGAGATAGCGCAGGCAATTTTCATGGGGGTAACATTAAACTGGCATTCAGACTATCTATAAAAATGCTTTAAGTCAGGAGAAAAAAAATGATTCGACCGTCTTATTTTTATGATTTATTGATGAAGAATGGAACTGATTTTTTTGCGGGGGTTCCTGATTCTCTTTTGAAAAATTTCTGTGCGTATGTTACAGACAATGCACCTGCAGAAAAGCATATAATTTCTGCAAATGAAGGTAGCGCAACAGCACTTGCAACTGGATATCACCTTGCAACAGGAAAAATTCCTATGATTTATATGCAGAATTCCGGGGAAGGAAACATGGTAAACCCACTCCTTTCCATTGCGGATCCTGATGTATATTCAATTCCAATGCTGATTGTGATCGGCTGGCGAGGAGAACCTGGTGTTCATGACGAACCGCAGCATGTAAAGCAGGGAAAAGTTACATGTGAACTCCTTGATGCAATGAAGGTTCCTTACGAAGTACTTTCTGAAAACGAAGCAGATCTTCCTGCTCAGTTTGAAAAGGCATACAGCTACATCCGTGAAAACAACGCTCAGTATGCGTTTGTAATCCGCAAGGGAACATTTGATGACTATAAGCTTGTAAATAACATACCTGTAGAAGGGAAAATGTCTAGGGAAGAAGCAATTGAGAAAATCATGCTTTCTGCGGATGCCAGCACAGCATTTGTTTCTACAACGGGTATGGCAAGCCGCGAACTTTATGAACTTCGCGATAAGCATGGAATGAGCCACGAAAAAGACTTTCTTACTGTAGGAGGAATGGGACACGCAAGCCAGATTGCTCTTTCCATTGCAATGCAGAAAAAAGACCGGCAGGTTTACTGTATTGACGGCGACGGAGCTTCTATCATGCAGATGGGCGGAATGGCTACAATCGGAACCCGTGCTCCTTCAAACATGATTCATTTTGTATTGAACAACGGTGCTCACGACAGCGTTGGCGGTCAGCCTACTGTTGGACGTCAGATTGACCTTTGTGCTATTGCTGCCGGATGTGGCTATGAAAATGTCCTAAAGGTAGAAACTCCTGAAGAACTTGATGCTGCATTGAATGACTCTGAATCAAAGTCTAAGCTTACATTTGTTGAAGTTCTTGTAACTAAGGGTGCAAGAAAAGATCTGGGCCGTCCTAAGAGCACACCTAAAGAAAATAAGATTGCCCTTATGAGCTTCCTGAATTCATAAAAGAGGGGCTTGGGGATTCTTCCCCAGGCGAATGGGGTGCGGCACAACGAAGTGTGACGCAGGGGAAAGGCTTTTCCCCTTTATATATAAAATATTGGAGCGTATATGATTAGACAGGCTGTAATTGTAGCGGGCGGGCTTGGCTCTCGATTTGGTGACAGAACTAAACTTATGCCAAAAGGTTTTATTGAAATTGAAGGTGTTCCGATGGTTGAACGTTCTGTGCAGAAGCTTATCGCTGCCGGAATTGAAGAAATCATTATTGGAACCGGTCACTGTTCTGAATATTATGACGAACTTGCAAAGAAATATCATGTGATTAAGACTGTAAAGAATGAAAACTATGCGAATACAAGCAGCATGGGAACTCTTGAAGTCTGCGTTCCTTATATTAAGGGCGATTTTATTCTTCTTGAAAGTGACTTGATTTATGATTCTGTAGGCCTTACTGTGCTTCAGAATGAACAGAGAGCAAACGTAATTCTTGCAAGCGGAAAATCTAACAGCCACGACGAAGTTTATCTTGCTGCTGATGCAGACGGCGTTTTGAATGAAGTAAGCAAGGATAAATCTGTTATTCCTGAACCGGCCGGAGAACTTGTTGGAATTACTAAAATTTCTAAGTCATGCCTTGAAAAAATGATGGCCTATTATAAGTCGTCTGCAGATTTGATTAAGCTTGATTATGAGTCTGCTTTGAAGCAGGTTAGTGTTTCAGGAGAACCTGTTTACGTTCATAAGGTTGAGTATTATGCATGGACAGAAATTGATGATGAATCAATGCTTGAACGTGCGCTTACACAGATCTGGCCGCGCATTAAAGAAAACGAATCGCTTTATTCTATCCGCCGCGAAGTTCTTTTGAATCCTGGCCCGGCTACTACTACTGACAGCGTAAAGTATGCCCAGGTTCAGAGCGATATCTGTCCGCGTGAATATGAGTTTGGCGACCTTATGGAATGGTGTGCAACCGAGCTTACACGTTTTGTTGCTGATTCTGAAGAATATACAACTGTAATGTTCGGCTGTTCTGGGACAGGTGCTGACGAAGCCATGGTATGTTCTGTTGTGCCGGATGACGGCAGGCTTCTTGTAATTGATAACGGTTCTTATGGTAACAGACTTGCAAAAATTGCCGGCGTACATAAACTGAATTTTGATGTTTTTGAAAGTTCTACTTATGAGCCGATTGATCTTGCGGCTCTTGAAAAGGTTCTTGCTTCCGGTAAGTATACTCATCTTGCAGGTGTTTACCACGAGACTACAACTGGTCTTTTGAATCCAATCAAGGATATCTGTCAGATGGCAAAAAAATACGGCATGACTACAATTTTTGATGCTGTTTCTGCTTATGCCGGAATTCCTATGGATCTTAAGGATATTGGAGTTGATTTTATTGCTTCAACTTCTAACAAGAATATTCAGGGTATGGCTGGTGTAGGTTTTGTTATTTGTAACAAAAAGGCTCTTGAAGCTACAAAGAATATTCCTATCCGCAATTACTACCTGAATCTTTGGGATCAGTATCAGTATTTCCAGAAGACTCATCAGACCCGATTTACTCCTCCAGTTCAGACATTCTATGCTTTAAGACAGGCAATCATTGAAACGAAGGTTGAAACTGTTGAAAAGAGGGCTGAACGCTACATTGCATGCTGGAAGATTCTTGTTGAAACAGTTAAGAAACTTGGTCTTGAAATGCTTGTAAAGGAAGAAAATCAGAGTCATCTGATTACGGCAATTCTTGAACCTAAATCTGATAAGTACAGCTTTGAAGCGCTTCATGATTTTGCAAAGAAATATGCATTTACAATTTACCCGGGAAAACTCGGCAATATAAATACGTTCCGAATTGCAAACATCGGCGATATTCAGCCGCACGAAATGAAGGCCTTCTGCGTAAAACTTGAAGAATTCATGAAAGACATCCTTTAGTGTGATGCTTCAGAAAGACTCCTGCAACAGAATTTTGCTGCAGGAGTTTTTTTTTCGCGTTTTTTAAGCAAACTGCGTGATTAAAATAGTGCTTACGATATCTTTTCATTTATTTCTCAAACGTGATATAATGAATTCATGTCTAAGAAGTTAAAATCTGTCCTTCTGCTTGCTTTATCTGATGTTTTTTTTATTTCGTTCTGGCTATTTATGCTTGTAAATCCGTGGGCAAATGCTAATTATCCGATGCAGAAACATTGGAATGTTTTTTTTGTTCTTTCTGCAGATACAACCGGACATGATTCTGGAACGGGGCTTTCGATTTTTTTAGGATTTGTACTTCCTTCGATATTGATTTATCTTGCGTATTTTTTTGTACGTCTGGGATTTTATTTAAAAAAGAAAGTCATCCCTGATCCTAAGAAGTCTTTTTTTATCACTTTTTTTTGCTTTGTTTTTTCACTTGCATTTACGTTTACTTTTAATAAAGGTTGGAACTATATTTATATCAATTCTCTTGTAAATAAAGCTCCTGAAAACTCCGATTTTTATGATGAAAATTTTATTCCATACGAAAGCGTAACTCTTTCTGCTCCGTATGGAAAAACAAATAACCTTATTTATATTTTTCTTGAATCAATGGAAGGTTCTTTTTCTGATGTTGAACATGGCGGAATCTTGAAATATAACCTGATTCCAGAACTTACGGAAATTGCCTCTGAAAATACGGTTTTCGGCTCTTTGTCGGGAAACGGAGGTCTTGAAAATCTTGAGGCTACTGCCTGGACTTCTGCTGGAATTCTTTCTAAGACATTGGCTGTGCCTTATTTTCTTCCATTTTCTCAGGATTCAGATGGCAACATGAAGTGCCTTGCGAAGGCTAAATCTCTGTATGACTATCTTTCTGAGCAAGGCTACAGAAATGTTTTTGCAATGGGCTCCGAAAAGCAGTTTGAAAACCGTGATCTCATTCTTGAAAATCATAGTGTTGAAGTGCATGATATAAAATATTATAAGAAGCATAAACTGATTCCGGAAGATTATCAGGTTTTCTGGGGATTTGAAGACCAGAAGCTTTACGATATGGCTAAAATTGAGCTGGAAGCTCTTGCTGCTTCTGGAGAAAAGTTTTCGTTCAGCATGCTTACGGTTGATACTCATTTTCCAAATGGGTATAAGTGTGAGAAATGCAGGAGTATTTACCCTTCGCAGATTGAAAATGTCTTTGACTGCAGTGACCGTCTGGTTGGTGAGTTTATTTCCTGGATAAAAAAGCAGGAGTGGGCTAAGGATACAACTATTGTTATTACTGGGGATCACGCATATCTTGACGCACCGCTTAATAATTTTATCAGAAAAATAAGCGCAGTTCCGTCTTCTAAAATTAATTCCATGCGTCGAGTTTATAATGTATATATAAATCCTGTTGCTGGAACTTCGGGGATAAACAGAGAAAGAGATTATTCATCTTTTGATCTTATGCCGACTATTCTTAATGCTGTTGGTTTTGATTTTGATACGGAAGGCATTGCCCTTGGAAGATCTCTTTTTAAGGAGTATCCTACTGTAATTGAAAAATACGGCAAAAGAGAAGCTGAACGGCAATACTTGAGAAAAACAGCTGCTTATGAAAGATTGAAATAATACCCCTTTCGCACACTTCAAGAAGTTCTGGACGAAGGGGGAATTGAAATTTAAGATTTTAGATTAAAGCTTTGAGAACACAAAAGAACAGAATGTTTTTGTCTTGTTTATGAATGAACGCTCAATTCTCTTTTCAAACATAGAAAGTTTTGGAGCTTTTACAGCGCCGATTCCGTAAAGAATCCAGTTATCGCCGTCTTTGAAAAGAAGGATAAGAGATTTCATATTTTTTTTCTTTACACACGTGATTCCCATGTGGTTTAAAGTCTGATCATTTGTCATCTGATACAGAAGATAGTCATCTGTTTTTTCAATCTGAATCGGCACTTTTGTTAGTCCGAACGGTCCGATGTCTATTGTTGAATCAATCAGCTTTGTATTTTCATCAATCTGGTTGATTTTGTTTATAATTGCTGTTTCATAAAGATCAAAATATCTGTTATGATAAACTGACCAATACGGAATTCCTGCATAAGATTCTACATCTTCAAGTACGGCTGCGATTTTTGTATCAAGGTCTTCGTTCCCTGCGATTGGCTTAACCTGAATGATTTCTGCAAGGTAGTTCGGATTATGATCAAGAACAATCTGACGGAGCTTTGTTGCTCCCGGATTATCACTGTTAAGTGCCATGTTCTTGTATTTATCAATACTCTTGATAAGTACTTCTCCGTTGTTGATTTTTTCCAGATCTGTTGTAGAAAGTTTTTCGTTAAAAGGGAGTGCTGTTGCAGAAACTGCTGTAAGCACTGCAAATGCTAATGCAAATATAGTTGTCTTTTTCATATTTAGAATATATCCTTATTCCTTTTTTTTTTCAATATGAGAAAAAATTAGAAATTTGTTCAGAAAGTTTCACTTAATCAAAAGAAATGATATAATGGATATATTATGATATCAAAGAAGATTAAAGCAATTATTGAAAGCCCTGCTAACGGCGTAATAAGAAAAATGTTTGAGGAAGGAATTCTCCTTAAGAAGAAATTCGGAGAAGAAAACGTTTTTGATTTCAGTCTTGGAAATCCTGATTTGGATCCGCCTGAAGAAGTTATTGATGCTATAAAAGAGGTCGCACTTGATACAAGCCATATGTGTCACGGCTATATGCCTAATCCAGGATATGTTGAAGTTCGCAAGGCAATGGCAAAAAAAACGTCAATTGAACAAGGCGTTGAAATTGGCTACGAAAATATTGTAATGTCTGTTGGTGCTGCTGCTGCCCTTAACTGTGTTATTAAGGCTCTTGTTGATGAAGGTGATGAGGTTCTTGCCCCTTGTCCTTATTTTGCAGAATATAATCACTATGTTAGAAATCATGGTGGTGAAATTGTTCCTGTAAAGACAAATGATGATTTCAGCCTGAATATAGAGAATATTCGTGACGCACTTACAGAAAAAACTGCTGCTATAATTATAAATTCTCCGAATAATCCTACAGGAAAGATATATTCTGAAAAAGAAATAAAAAGCCTTGCAGAAGTTCTTCTTGAACACGGTAAAAAAACAGGCCGCTATCCATTTATTATCTGCGATGAACCTTACCGCGCAATTACTTATGGAACTGAAAAGGTTGCATCTGTGTTTCCGGTTTATAAAAATGCTGTTGTGGTTACTTCTTTTGCAAAAAATCTTAGCATTCCAGGTGAACGAATAGGTTATATTGCCGTAAATCCTGCCGCAGATGATGCGGCCCTTATGGTAAGTGCATGTATTTTTTGTACAAGGGTACTTGGATTTGTAAATGCACCGGCATTCTTCCAGAAGGTTATTGCAAAAAGCTGGAATGCAAAATGCGACTACTCCCTTTACGAAAAGCGGTGTAAGGAAATCATGGAAGTTATGGATTATGCCGGTCTGAAATATGCAAAGCCTCAGGGGGCTTTTTATCTCTTTGTTAAGGTACCGGACGGCTGGAACGATGATGACATGGCTTTCTGTGATCATCTTAAGAAATTTAATATTCTTTGTGCTCCTGGAACAGGTTTCGCAGGTAAAGGCTGGTTCAGGATTTCTTATTGTGTTGCGGAATCGACAATCTTAAATTCTAAAGAATCTTTCAAGGCTGCTGTAGAATCAAAATGAAAATTCTGATGGTTTCTGCTGAAGTTCTTCCCTTTGCAAAGACGGGTGGGCTTGCGGACGCTGTTACGGCATTAAGCCGCACCCTTGCTTTAAAAGGAAATGACGTTAAGGTTGTTTTGCCTCGATATTACAGTATTTCCCGGGACATGCTTTCTTTAGTAAAAAAGAGCCTTCTTGTAAGTACTGGTTGGTCTGATATTCTAGCTGATCTTTACTCTTGTCAGGATTCGGTTTTGGGAGTTAATAACGAATGTCAAGGAAATCTTGAATATTATTTTATTGACCAAGAAAGGTTGTTCGGAAGGGATGGAATATACGGAAATAATTACGAAAAGGATTTTCATGACAATCCTCTTCGTTTTTCTGTTCTTTGCAGGGCTGTTTTTGCCATGTGCCGGGCAATCGGTTGGATTCCTGATATAATTCATTCTCATGACTGGTCTGCCGCAATGACTCCTGTCATATTGAACTTTATTGAACGAAATAATTTTCCGAATACCAAAACAGTATTTACAATTCATAATTTGGGTTATCAGGGGACTTATCCGGACTGTGCTTATCGGCTTTTAGGACTCTCTGATTCTTACAAGTTTGATGCGCATATTTCCCGTTTTGGCGGTCTGAATTTCCTTCAGGCAGGAATTTACAATTCTGATTTCGTGACAACGGTTTCCAAAACCTATGCAAAAGAGATAAAGACTCCTAAGGGTGGTTGTGGACTTGATGCTTTGCTCAGAAGTCTGGATGACGTCTTTCTTGGAATTATTAACGGTGCCGATACCGCGGAATGGAATCCTGTTAGTGATAAATATCTGATAAAGAATTATTCAAAAGATGATCTAAGCGGAAAATCTGTCTGTAAATCCTATCTTCAGAAAAAATTTGGATTAAGACAGGATTCTGAGATTCCTGTTATCGGTATTATCTCCCGTATGGTGGAACAAAAAGGAATAAAGGAATTGTTTGCTCCTTATTACGGCTGCATGTACAGAATGTGCCGTGATTTTAATGCTCAGTTTATTGTTGTCGGGCAGGGGGAACAATGGTGTGAGAATGAAGTCAGATATCTGAGCGGTGAATTTGAAAATTTTGCATCTTATATAGGCTACAGTGAAGAAATAAGTCATATCGTAGAAGCTGGAAGTGATTATTTTCTTATGCCTTCAAAATATGAGCCTTGCGGATTGAATCAGATTTATTCAATGCTTTATGGAACTCTTCCTATAGTACATGCAACAGGCGGCCTTGAAGATACGGTAATAAATTTTTCCCAGGATTCTGACAATTCTAATGGTTTTAAATTTTACGATCTTACCCCTGATGCTGTTTATAACACAGTAAAATGGGCCTTAGGTATTTTTCATGATAAATCTGCCGTGCGTAAAATGCAGTACAACGGAATGGCTTCTGATTTCAGCTGGAGCAGATCTGCAGACGAATACATTTCTGTATATCAAAAATTGCTTCTGGAGTAATGGAGTTCTGTAGGTTGAAATCGTGATTTTCCTTATGTAACTCCGCGTTAGAATTCAAACCATTGACCGTCTTTTGTAAGGTACCAATCTGCAAGTACCGGCGGGCGGTCACTGTTATACCAGCTTATGCTTCCGTCTTTGTTTAGAATTACAACTCGGGTTGCGTTCTGGCAGACTTTTATTGGAAGACTGGCAGAGCGCCGGAATGCAAAATTCTTACTCAGGGAAAGGTTGCATGATCGGATTGTATCTTTCCCGATATTTGTGTACAAAAAAGGATATTTTAGGTAAGTGAATGCATCTGGATCCTCATCCTTAAAACTGATGATTGTCGTTGTTGTTTTTGACATTGTATTAAATTTGAATACGGTTGTTTTTCTGGACGCTCCCTCAGAAATAATGTTTATACCATAAATATCGTTTCCATTTGCAGAAAGTGCAAATGAAACATTTCCGTTAAGATTCATAGGTACTGTTTCCCGAGTTGAAATGTCAACACAAAGAAGTGCGGATTTCGGATTCGTTGCATAAGATTTTGCAACGTAAAGTTTTTCATCATTCATCAAAACTGCATCCTGCAGTCCGGCTCCCGTGTAAACCTGTGAAAATTTTTTTGTGTCCATATCGTATGTACAGACAATGGAATTGCTTTCCATTTCTATAAGAGTGTTTCCGAATAAGCGGACTGATTGCAGGGAGCTTGAAGGTTCAAAAAGCGTGGTTATTTCCGGTTTTGAATAATCATACAGCTGAACAGCATTTTTTGTTCCCTTTGACCATAGAATTACTTTGTCTCCATAAGAAATAACTTGAGTCTGACCAGGATTTGTTCCGAGTCTGTTTACTATACCTGTGTCATAAGAAGATTTATAGATAGCATTTCTTGTGAGAAAGTAAAATTCTTCACCATAAGGACACATGTCAAGAATTTTATCGTAAGTATTTTCCGTAAGGATTGGGATCTGCGCTGCTTCCGTTTCTGGCTGAGCATCTATTTTATACACTGCACCAGATTTTGAGCCAAGCATTATATAATTGTCCATTTTTGTTCCACAGATGATGATTTCATTTCCGCGCGGCCCTTTCATATTTTTTACAATACGAGGAGCTGTGAGTCCCTGATTGTTTTCATTTTCAAGCATTTGCAGTGTATAACTGCCTTTTCCATTGTTTTCAAGATAGAATAGACATGAATCATTTTCTGAAGATAGAAGAATTGGATTCTGAGCAGAAACTGTTTTTATGATTTTTCCTGTAAGGGCATGGCAGATATATATCGTGTTGTCGGAAACACCTGCAAAATAAAGCGAGTTGTTGAACAATATTGTTTGCGACAGAGCCTGAATTGTGCTGAACCTTTTTTTCAGTTTTCCTGTGGAAAGGTTGTAGTAAGAAAGATTTCCTGCAGGAGAATACATTACGGCTGTTTTTTCAGAATCACTTGTAGTTGAATAATTTATTATTCCTGTTGAATCTGTAATTTTGTTGATTACTGCTCCTGACTGTGAATTTATGAATACAGCCCCGTCAACTGTTGCCGTGCCAACGATAAGATAAGTTCCTTTTTTTGAGTATGAAAGGGAAGTTATGGAATCTGTAAAGCGGCGGGCATATTTTCTTGAAAGCGTATCCCAGTTCCATACAGAAACGCGGTTCGTTGTGCCTCCATCAGTTTCGTAAACAGCAATTTCTTTTCCATTTGGTGAGACAACTGCCATCTTTATTTCAAGATCTGTTATCTGATAGTGTTCACCTTGATTATCAGAAGACCATTTGATAAGGAAACCGTCTTTTCCTATACTGAAGTAGGATTGTTCAAATTCTCCAGGAGCAGAAGCCGGAATAATCATAGAAACGGCTTCCTGATGAGCCTGTGTTGATATATGCGATTGAGCGGAAGCTGTTACAGCTGCCAGAATGAAAATTGTAATTATCGAAAAAAAATTCTTCATTTTTTACCCTTTATCAAATCTATAAAATAGTTTATGTCTCCGTTAAGCCCGATTAAAAAGAGCATCACGATAAAAGCAACTCCTGCAAACTGGATATAATATAACACTTTTGGAGAAATTTTTCTGCGTGAAATCAGTTCAATCAGCGCAAAAAGTATAAGTCCCCCATCCAATATGGGAACAGGAAGCAGGTTCATTATAAAAAGAGAAATACTTATTATACTGCAAAAATTAAAAAGATTCACAATTCCCGTACGAACTCCATCTGCAAAGCTCTCTTTAATTATGTTTCCCATCATATCTGCAATTCTTGCAGGTCCTGATACAGTTTTTGTTATATCAACGCCTTTAAATAGCGAAAAAATTCCTTTTCCGGTAAGGAATATAATTTTTCCGCACTCCTTTGCACCTTGGATAATTGCTGGAAAGAAAGAATATCTTTTTGCTTCATATTTTTCTGCTTCTTTGTCAGCTGCAATAACGCCAATTTTGCCAGAGCCTGTAGATTTGTCAATTTCTGTGCGGAGTGAAAATTCAAGCAGCTCTTTGTCACGCAAAACTGTAAGCTTTATTTTTTCGTCAGGTCTTTGGCTTATTTCTTCCATAAGATCCCTGAAATTCTCAATCTCTCTGTTGTTGATACGGATTATTTCGTCTCCGGACATAATTCCCGCGTCTTTTGCTGCACTGTGAAGTTCAGGGTATATATCGGTTGCAAGAATAATTTTGTTTGAGAATGAATAATATGAATATCCGATTATTGCTATTAAAGTGAATCCGAAAAAAGCGAAAAGAAGATTGAAAAATGGTCCGGCAAATGCAATTGCAATTCTTTTTAACGCATGAACACCGTAAAGAGAGTCATTTTCAGCTTGGATATGATCAAGTCCGGCTTCTAAGGAATTGAAAAAATCTTTTTCACCCTTCATTCCGCAGTAGCCGCCTAACGGAATCAGCGAAATCCGGTAATCTGTTGTGCCTCTTTTTTTATGAAAGAGAATCGGGCCGAAACCAATGGAAAAAGATTCAACTGTCACGCCGAATACTCTTGCAGCTAGAAAATGGCCGAGCTCATGAAAAAATATAAGAAAGCATAGGCTTAGAAGGCCGTATATAATCCTCATATCAGATCCTTCGCAATTGAACGGGCTTTTTTATCCTGCTCAAATACATCTTTAAAAGATTTTACCTGTTCTGACCAGTCTTTCTGAAGTACATCCCAGACAATGCCTGGAATCGCTGTAAAGCCGATTTTTTTATTTATGAAAGCATCGACTGCAATTTCATTTGCAGCATTATATGCAATTGAATAAGAGCCTGATGCTTTTATTGTTTCAAATGCATATTTCAGCATTGGAAAATCTTCTGTTCGAGGTTTATAGAATGTCATTGTCTGATCAAAAAGCTCAAACGGTTTTAGATATGTTTTTTTGTTTTCTGGATAGGTTAGGGCCGAATAGATAGGATGTTTCATGTCTGGATCAGAAATTTGAGCGTAAAGCATACCGTCATTCGTTCTTACTAAAGAATGTACAAGACTTTGGGGATGGACAACTACCTTGATTTTTTCAGCAGGCATATCAAAAAGTCTGTTTGCCTCTATAACTTCAAGTCCTTTATTTGCAAGCGAAGCAGAATCAATTGTAATTTTTTTTCCCATATTCCATGTAGGATGCTTAAGTGCATCTTCAAGGGTCACTTTTTTAAGTTTTTCGGATGACAGGTTTCTGAATGGACCTCCGCTGGCGGTAATAATAAGCTCTGAAACATTGTCTTTCCCTGCCTGATTTATAAGATTAAAGATAGCAGAATGTTCTGAATCAACAGGAATAATTTCGGTAGAATTTTTTTCCGCAAGAGATTTTATAAGAGACCATGCCATTACTACAGTTTCTTTGTTTGCAAGCGCAAGGGAAATTTTATGTTCCAAAACAATTTTTGAAGGTTCAAGACCTGCTGCCCCGGCAATTCCGTTTACAACAATATCAGGGGCAGACTTTTCAATAAGTTCGCTAATTGCGGTTGCATTATTTTCTGATGTTAAAAGTCCAGGACAATTAAATTCATTGCATAAAACGTCAAGTTTTTGTCTATTTGTATGAGCTGTAAGGGCACATACACAAAATTCGTTTGGCAGGTTGCGTACTATTTCCAGCGTATTTGTTCCTATGGAACCAGTGCAGCCTAAAACTAAAACCTTCTTCATTTTTTTTACCTGTTATCTGATGAATTCCGGATGATAAAGAAGTGTCAATAAAATATAGAATACTGGAGAAGTGAAAAGCAGTGAGTCTACAGAATCAAGGACACCGCCCCTTCCTGGAATAATGTTTCCACTGTCTTTTATAACTGCCGATCTTTTGAAAACAGATTCAATAAGATCCCCTATTATTCCTGCTGTTGCACAGAAAAAACCCATTACAGCACCTTTCAATGGAGAACCTTGAAATAAGTCGGGCCAGATATAATGTACAGCGACACAGGTTGCAATTGTACCTGCATAACCGCCCAAAAAGCCTATTACACTTTTATTTGGACTTGCAGCAAAAACCCCACGGTTATTCTTTCCAAATAAAATTCCAAAGAACCATGCAAGCGAATCATTTATAAAAACAGAGAAAAGGAAAATACATATTATAAGCGTCGACTGAGACAAAAGAGCAAGCCTTGGAATAAATGTGAACAGATATCCTGTGTAGAATACAATGAAAACAGCACCAGAAAGTCTGGTGTTTGATTCTTCAAATGTTTTATGTGAAAATACTTCTGATGCCATAATTATCATGGCAGAAACAAGAAATATCCAATTTTCATAATTGATGAAAGAATGATCTTTTCCAAATACTACAAGTAAAAAAGCTGACACCGGCTGTATAAATGAAAGTACTGTAACCAAAACTTTGTTCGGTAATTTTGTTTTCGTTGAAAATAAAGAATATAATTCAGATGCTGCGAGTGCAGAAAAAATACAGGTTAAAAAATTAAGTATATAATGATAGCGAGATGGATCAAAAAATACGATTCCTAAAACTAAAGGAATTCCGATAAAAAATGTAAGTAATCTTTGTACAACTTTGCTCATATCGACTCTGCTTTATTAATTATTCAGAACTCCGCCAAAACGTCGTGTTCTGTTTTTAAATGATTCTATATCTTTCAAGAACTCTTCTTTATTGTAATCCGGCCATAGGGTATTTGTAAACAAAAATTCTGCATAAGCGGCATGCCATAACAGAAAATTACTGAGTCTTATTTCCCCTCCAGTCCGGATTAAAAGATCAACATCAGGAAGCTCCGGTATATCAAATGAATTTGAAATGTCTGACTCTGTTATGTCAGAAATGTTTTTCCCTTCTGACAGGAGTTTTTTTACTCCCCTGACAATTTCATCCCGGCCGCCGTAATTAATGGCAAGAACAACAGTCAGACCCGTAAAATCAGCCGTTTCTTCCATAGCTTTTTTAATTTCGGTCTGTACGTCTTCCGGTAAACCAGATAAATCCCCAAGATGCTTGATTCTGATTCCGTTCTGTTTATAAAACTGGAATTCAGCCCTAAGGTGTCCGCGGATTAAGTTCATTAAAAAACCGACTTCCTCCTGGGCTCTTTTCCAGTTTTCTGTAGAAAAAGTATAAAGGGTGACATATTTTATGCCAATTTCAGCAGCTGCCTTGACAATAGCCTTCGCAACGTCCAATCCTTCTTTGTGTCCGCTTGTTCGAGGCAGATTTCTCTGTTTTGCCCAGCGTCCGTTGCCGTCCATAATGATACCAACGTGAACTGGTACTGCTGAATTATTTTCTGACATAAATTAGCCTTCCATTATATCCTTTTCTTTTGCGTCATAGATCTTGTTGATTTCTGCAACGTATTTATCTGTAAGCTTCTGAAGCTTGTCTTCTTCTGTTTTCAATTCGTCTTCTGTGATTTCACTGGCCTTCTGTTTTTTCTTAAGGTCATCATTGCCATCTCGACGGATGTTTCTGATAGAAGTTCTTGCTTCTTCTGCAAGTGTTTTAGCCTGCTTTACAAGTTCTTTTCTTCTTTCTGCTGTGAGCGGTGGAATAGAAATGCGGATTACCTTGCCGTCATTGGAAGGGTTAAGACCTAAATCTGCTGTAAGAATTGCTTTTTCAATTTCCACAATAAGTGATTTGTCAAACGGCTGTATGATTACAGAACGTGCTTCCGGTACAGAAATTGTAGCAACCTGATTAAGAGGAGATTTTGTACCGTAATAATCTACACGAACCTTATCAAAAATCGCAGCAGATGCACGTCCTGTGCGGATTCCGTTGAATCTATCTTTAAGAGAAGCAACTGTTTTTTCCATTCTTTCTTCAGACATTTTTTCCTCCTGAGAGAAAGCAGCTGTGCTGCTTTCTGATGAATAGCAAACCGTAAAGAAAAACGCGTCAGCGTTTTTTAGGTTTACCTACTTGCAAAAGCAGCTGAGCTGCTTTCTGATGAATAGCAAACCGTTAAGAAAAACGCGTCGGGCTTTTTTTTATTTTACTTATGCTTTTAAACAAAAAGCGGCCAGATTGTACCGGCCGCTTTTTTTAGACCTGGTAATTATTTACCAAGAACGTACAAAGTTACATTGTCGAATGTCAAAGCCGCACCAGCTGCTTTACCAGCTTCGGCAATAGCCTGTGCAACAGTGATTTTTTCGTTATCAAGGTAAGCCTGATCCATAAAACAGATAGAAGCAACAAGTTTGTTTACTTTACCTTTAAGGATTCCTTCCTTAACGTTTTCTGGCTTCTTAGCCATAGATTCATCTTCGGCCATCTGAGCTTTGAAGATTTCTGTCTGTTCGTCAATATACGACTGAGGAACCTGATCCTTTGTGATGTATTCTGGTTTGTTTGAAGCCAAGTGAAGACAACAAACGTGAGCAAAATCCTTAACTGAATCTGCTTCAGAACCTTTTACTACAACCAAAGCTCCGATTTTGTGGTCGTGATGAACATATGTAGAAGCTACAGATCCAGCTGGTACTTCTACATATTCTGCTCTGCGTACAGACATATTTTCACGGAACTTAACAAGAATAGTATCGATAAGAGCCTTGTGTTCATCAAGAACTCCTGAAGCCTTCTTTTCAAGTGTGATTTCTGCTGCTTTTTCTGCAACGGCAATAAAGTCTGCGTTGTTAGAAACAAAGTCTGTTTCGCAAAGTACTTCTACCATTGCAATGCGGTTTCCGTCCTGTTTTACAACAATACGTCCTTCACCTGCTGCACGGTCAGTACGTTTAGCCATTGCAGCAAGTCCTTTTTCTTTAAGGAGTTTTTCTGCAGCAGCAATGTCGCCGTTTGTATCGTTAAGCGCTTTCTTACAGTCGAGCAATCCTGCTCCTGTGCTGTCGCGCAATGTTTTTACATCATTAGCCGTGTAATTCATTTTTGATCCTTTAATTATTTGTTGTTATAGATCTTGTCTTCGTCAACAAGGCTATCTTTTTCATCAGCTTCAGCATCTTCTTCTTTTGTCTCTGTTGGCTGATAGTTTGAATAGTCAACGATTTCTTCGTCTTCACCCTTGTTTGAAGCGTCTGTAAGAATTTCTTCTTCGCCGTCAAGGTTTTCAAGGATCTTAAGTCCGTTTTCGTTGTCTGATTCAATTACAGCATTAGCAATGATTGAAGTGAACAAAGAAATGGCACGGATAGCATCGTCGTTACCAGGAATAGGGTAGTCGATTCCTTCTGGGTTACAGTTTGTATCAACAACTGCAATGATAGGAATACCCATGCGGCGTGCTTCTGCAACAGCGATCTGTTCCTTGTGTGTATCGATGATGAAGATTGCTCCTGGGAGTTCTTTCATTTCTTTAATACCGCCAAGGTTTTTTTCAAGCTTTGATTTTTCCTTCTGGAGAGCAGAAACTTCTTTCTTTGTAAGATTTTCGAAAGTTCCGTCTACTTCCATTTTTTCGATCTTCTTAAGACGGAGAAGTGATTTTTTGATTGTTGTGAAGTTTGTAAGCATACCACCAAGCCAGCGGTTGTTTACATAGAACATTCCGCAGCGTTCAGCTTCTTTCTGAACAGCCTGCTGAGCCTGCTTCTTTGTTCCTACGAAAAGGACTGATTTTCCTGAAGCAGTGATTTTTCGAACAGCTTCATAGCTGTCTTTGATTGCAGCGATTGTTTTCTGCAAATCGATGATGTGGATACCATTGCGCTCTGCGAAGATGTACTTCTTCATGCGTGGATCCCAACGTTTTACCTGGTGACCAAAGTGTACACCAGATTCAAGCAAGTTTTTCATGGTTACAACTGCCATGAGTTTCTCCTTCACCGGTAAGATTCGTTATAAAACGCTTACCCCATACTCTTTTTCTCGATATCCCTAAAAAAGGACACGGATGATAACAAACCCGAAAGGTTTGCCGGATTTATTCCAAAATAGAATAACCCTGTTCTTTTAATATATCGTAAAGCTCAAAGATAGGCAAGCCTGTTACACAGCTCTGAGAGCCTTCGATTTTCTTAATGAAACATGACGCAAGACTTTGAATCCGGTATCCGCCGGCAGCTCCGTGCCATTCTCCGGTATCCAGATACCACTGGATTTCTTCGTCGGTCATTTCTGCAAATGTAACCTGGGTTTTTGCAGTTCTGGAAGAGGTTGTTTTTGTTCTTCCGTTATAGAGGATGATTGAAGTCATTACAGTGTGGGTAGAACCAGACAGTTCCTTTAGAAACTCTCTTGCTTGTTCCTGATCTTCCGGTTTTCCAAAGTAACGGCCGTTTTTAATGATGATTGTATCTGCACCTAAAATCCAAAAAATTTCTTGCTTTGGTGGAAGAGAGTGGAGTACGGCAGATACTTTCTGCCGGGCAATAAATTCGGACACTTCATCAGTGTCAATTGTAGGGGTAATTGTTTCATCTACATTTGGTACAATTACTCTGAAAGGTATACCCAGGAGATTAAGAATCTCCTGGCGTCTTGGAGAAGAGGATGCTAATATGATCGGTTCCATAATCTTTTTTTACTGTTTTGATGATTTTGATGAACTTGAATTGCCTTCGTTGATTGCTTTTAATACTTTCATCGCACGGCTTCTTACAGGAGAAGCGTAATGGTAGTCTGCAGCAATTTTTGTAAGCGAATCGATTACAATCTTCTTGTTGTTTGTGTTCTCAGCAAGTTTTTCATAAGCTTCGATTACTTCGAATGCAAGGGAACTTGTTGGATTCAAAATCTGGTTTCTTCTGTTCGCGTAAGCAATTGCATCTACGACTTCGTCATTTCCGTTGATTCCGATTTCTCCAAGAGAGTTTACGGCAGCGGCAATAACCATAGGTTCGTTCTCTGCAAGAGTTACTTTTACAAGGTAATTCTTTGATTCTTCTGTTTTTACTTTGCCCAAGGCAAGGCATGCGCGTCTGCGGATGTCCGGATAGTTGTTCATAAGACGGCCGTTTGTGCGTGATTGTGTTGAAATACCTTCTCCTGCAAGCTGGTTAAGAGCTTTCATTACATCTGCATTTGTATTTCCGTTGTCTACGGCATCCTCAAGGAACTGCATTGCTACTAGCTTGTTGTCGTATTCGTCTGACTGTGCAAGACTAAGAATGACAACGCCATCGATTTCACTGAGATATTCGTCTTCGACAGAACTTTCTGATTTTTTTGAACTATTTGTATTTTCTGTATTTGCTTTCTGGACAGTCTGTTCCTGCGCAAAAAGATACATACTGAGCATGATCATGCCGGCAATACCAATGATCTTTTTAGAAATTTTCATCAACTTTCCTCCTGGACAAAAGCCCTTGTTTGATTATCGGATAATATCTGGTGATTGTATAGTCTTTTTATCCTTGAAGTGGTGGAATTTTTACCATCCATTTTCCATTTATTTTTACAAAGTTGTAATATACAACATCCGAGTCTTCCCTTACTTCAACTGCTTTTACGCTGTCCCTTGAAATATAGCGGATTTCTTCTACAGAACGCTCCTTTCTTGAAGGAACAAAAACCATTCTGAAGTAGTCATTAAGGCTGTTGAGCTTCTGGTTTTTTATTGGAAGCCTTTTTGAGGCCTTTTTCAAATTTGCAAGGTCTGACCAATAAGCTACTGAATCTGGATCAATGTATCTAATCCATCTCTGATAGTCATAGTCAGCCATTATGTGAGAAAGCTTTGCGATTATTTCCAGAATTTCATTTTTATCGTTAAGAAATTCTTCCTTTGTGATTGAGACGTTTGTCGTTGAGCGCGAAAATTCTGCGTCAGCTTCATCCTTCTGTATTTCAGGTATGGCAGATACCTTCTCAGGCTCTGTTTTTTTAGTTGAACTGCATGAAGCGAACATAGCCGCAATAATAAGTATTCCTAATAATTTACACATATTCCTATAATACATCTCTTGTTTCTTTTCGTCAAACGGAGTATTTTCTTTTTTATGATAGAAGCTATTTTTCCTGGAACATTTGACCCTCCTACGAACGGACATATAAACATAATTCAGCGTGCCTCAAAACTTTTTGATAAAATTGATGTCGTCATTGCTGTTAATAAGGCAAAAAATTGTCTTTTTTCGCCTGAAGAACGTTTGGATTTTCTTAAGGAACTCGTCAGGCCGTACAAAAACGTTACGGTTCATACATTTTCCGGGCTTATAGTTGATTATGCAAGCCAAAAGGGAGCGAATGTTCTTATAAGGGGGATAAGGAATTCTATAGATTTTTCCTATGAGTTTGATCTTTCTCTTATGAATCACAGGCTTAATGCAAATATTGAGACTCTTTTTATTCCGACGGATCAGAAATATCTTGTTCTGAAATCAAGTTCGATAAAAGAGCTTGCTCAGTTCGGCGGTGACGTTTCCGGCATGGTTCCTGAAAACGTAAGGCTTGCACTTGAAAAAAAATACAGGAATTCTTGATATTCTGCCGTTCACTGCATATTGCCGGGAATCAATTTTTGTTTCTCTTTGCGGAATTGATTTCTGGATGAGAAAGTTTTTTATGTTTGACAAAAAATGATATTCTGTTATACTTTATTGACAACCTGATTGGAACTGTTGTATTATAAACCGCAGTAAATCAGATAGTAACTAATTTTAGTGAGGTTTTATAAAAATGGCAGTACCTAGATCCAAAACATCTAAAGCCGTTACAAAAAGACGTCAGACAATTAATATGAAGTTGGAAGAGCCACAGCTCGTTGAATGCAGCAACTGCGGTAATCTTATCCAGTCTCATCGTGTTTGTCCTAAGTGCGGTTTTTATCGTGGACGTCAGGTTTTGACACCAGAAACAAACGGTTAATTTTTTACCAAAGGGAGAAAAGAAATGGACGAATTGTTCGAAAAAATCCAGAAACTTATTGCTGAAAAATTGGATATTGATGCTTCAAAAATTACTCTTGATTCATCATTCCGTGGTGATCTTGGCGCTGACAGCCTTGACACTTATGAACTTGTTTACGCTATCGAAGAAGAACTTGGTGTAAGCATTCCTGATGAAAAGGCTAACGAATTCGAAACTGTTCGCGATGCTTATGATTTCATCAAATCAGCTCAGTAATAAAGGGTTCGATGTTTATAAAACACAAGCGTTCTGCTTGTGTTTTTTTTTGCAGTTGCCTGTTTTTACGGAAATTCTGTGTAAAAAAAAGAGTCTTTGTGCTTTTTTTTTATGAAATAAATGCCGTTTTCTGGGGTGTATGTATGAAAATTTCTGCTGAACGAAAAAAAGATCTTCTCTGTTTTTGTAAAGAGCGTAATTTGAAATTTCATGATCTAGAACTTCTTGATCTTGCGTTTCATCACAGCTCGTTTTCAAATGAAAATGTCTGTGAAAAATACTATAACAATGAACGGCTGGAATTTCTTGGAGATTCCGTGCTTGGTCTTGCTACGGCTGATTTTCTGTACAAAGACATGAGTTCTGATCATCAGGAAGGTGATCTTGCTAAAATCAAGGCTGTTGTTGTTTCTGAAAAATCGCTTGCTCCTATTGCACTTTCTTTTGGTATTGATAGACTTCTTGTACTGGGTAAAGGAGAAGAGCAGGGCGGCGGAAGAAAAAAGCCTGCTATACTTGCGGATTGTATGGAAGCAGTAATCGGAGCGTATTATCTTGATTCAGGTTTTGATGCGTGTGATGTTTATATAAGGTCATTCATTGTTCCTGAAATCCGCAAGGTACAGAAATTCGGAGGTAAAGATTACAAGACTCTTTTGCAGGAAATGTATCAGAAGAAAACTAAAATGTGTCCGCTGTATGAGCTTGTTTCTAAGAATGGACCTGATCATGATATGGTTTTTGCAGTTTCTGTAAGGCTAGGGAATGTGGTTTATGGACCGGCTTTGGGGAAGTCAAAAAAAGAAGCCGAACAGAATGCTGCCCGGCTTGCCTATGAAGAAATAAATCCTGAAAACTGAATATAGCTTTTCAATTTTCCTATTTTTTATCCAAAGCTTTTTTTTCTTCTGCTTCGCTTGCTCTTAGATATACAGGTCCATCATAATCATTTAATGGCTGTTTTCCTTCTCTTATCATTCTTTCTGCTGAAATAAACAGCTGTTCTGCAGTGTTTACTGAAAAGCTTACTGTGTATATTTCCTTTGAACTAAGAGAATTGTCCGCTTTTATAAGCTCTTGTTTCAAGATGTCTGCGTCTGAACCGCAGATAAGGACGGAAGTTTCCGATGAGACAATTTTTTCTGCAATTACAGGAACTTCATAATCGCCTTCCTCTAATAAAATCTTTTTATTTTCCCATATTTTTGCATAGAATTTTTCTTTTTTTGCATCTATACAAGAGATAATTGTAAACGGCAGTGATAAATAATGTTCTGCATATGCATCAAGAGAAGAGACTCCGTAAAGAGGGCAGTTGAAAGCAAGTTCTATTGCTTTTAGGGCCGCAAAACATAATCTTAATCCTGTAAATGAACCTGGACCTGCGCTTAATGCCAGATAATTTAATTCTGATTTATTAAGGTCTGCTTTTTCCAGAACATAATCTATTGCCGGAAGTAGAGTCTCTGACTGTTTCATTCCGATGTCGTAGCTTGCCGATACTGTATGATCTTCATTTTTTGCTGCTACTGTAAGTTTTGATACTGCTAAATCAACGGCAAGGGCTTTCATTTTATTTCTCCATGTGGCCAATTATCTATTGTTATGATTCTGCTGCCATCTTCTTGTGGTTCAAGTTTTAGTATTATTGTCTTTTTAGGCAGTTCATCCATGATCTTTTCGCTCCATTCTATTATTGAAACGCCTTCTCCGTAGATCATGTCATCGGTTCCCAAATTTACAAAATCTTCTCCGCCTTCGAGCCTGTATACGTCCATGTGATAAAGGGGCATCTTTCCCTCGTATTCGCTTATAAGACAGAACGTAGGGCTTGTGATTGTTTCTTTGATTCCTAAAGCCTGGGCAATTCCCTTTGTAATTGTTGTTTTGCCAGCGGCCAAAGTTCCCTGCATTGCAATCACGTCACCTTTCCGTAAAAGATTTCCGATTTTTTTTCCTAATGCAATTGTTTCTTCTGCAGTTTTTGTTGTTAATGTTATCAAGGAAGTACACCTTCTGAATCCTGTAACAGAATATAATCTTTTAAAGCCTTTTTTACAGGAAGCACAGGATAATTTAATGTATTTTCTATATCAATTTCAATGGTTTTTGCGCCAAAAGGACTCATTTCAATACAGAAAGAGATCGGAGCTTCCAAGGTTGAGCCTGGAATCTCAATGATTGCCGTTCCGGTAAAATTGCGTCTGTAGTAAATGTAGCCTTCTTCTCTGTTGAGATTACGCAGTTCCAAAATTCTCATATATTTAAAGATACCTCTAAGTTGTGGTTTTTGCAAGGAAAATGTACAAGTCAAGCTAGTTTCCATGCAGTGATTTAATTGTATCCGTAGACCTTCGCCAGAATTTTATTTTGGTCAGGTATGGAGATGTTATCAAAGCTGATATGAAGATTGAAAAGCCCCTGAGTCTTTGATCTTCGTGTCTTTATGATTTTTCCGAATACACCAAGACTTCCGGAAGGAAGCGTAAATTCTGTGTAGATTGCCTGTCCCTCTTTTACCGGAAGGGTCGTTGAAATACAGCAGCCGCCACCTGAAATGTTCAGGAGGGTACAGTCGTAGCGGCTTTCTGCGGGAGTGCGAAAAATCCTTCCGCGCTTATCTTTTTCGTTTTTTACAGATGATATACGGCATTTTTCGTTTGTTGATACACGCTTGAAGTTTCGTTGCTGTTTTACTATAAGGTCGCTGGAATGTGAAACGAGCATAAGACAGATTCCTGTTGTGGTCTGTTCGTACCGGATAAGACGGCTTACAAAAGCATAACTCATTCCTGTCGAAGATTTGAATGTAAATGCAACTTTTTCCATTTGTTCTGGTTTTGATTGGGAATTATAGAATTCGGGTGTAACTTCGATCAGAAGGTGTTCTTTCTTGTTTTCAAATACTTTGAATGGGATTTTTGTTCCGTCTTGGAAGATTTCTGCAATGTTCTGATTTTTTACAAGCGCATGGGTTGAGGATACTGATTCACTGGCTGCAAAAATCTTTTCCATGAAGAATTTCAGCTTAAAAGTCTGGTTTATTTCGTATTCGTTACCATTGTCTTTTATTTCTTCATAATATAGTCCGAAAAAATTATCTATATCCTTAAAATCTTTTATTGAATACAAGATGTTGCGGATCTTGTATTTCCGGCAGATTTTCCACAAAAGTTTTGTATCTTCCTGAGACATGAGGTTTTTATCTGCAAAAGTTATTATATCCTGTTTTTTAGAAGGCCGTTCGGATTCTTTTTTTATCCATTCAGGGGTCTGCTGGTGTTCTTTGATTTTCTTTGTTACTAACCAGATAAGAAAGAACGCGGATATTACAATTAAACCAAGTATAAGAACTAAATATATTATTGGATTTTGCCTTGATGCAAGAGGGCTGTTTCCTGCCTGTAAATCGAAATTCATAATATTGCCTCCAGTGTATCGGCAATGGAATTAAGACGTGGACAGATTTCATATTCTGCCAGATCTCCGACACTCACTGTATCGTTTGTTTTTAATGCCTGTTCAAAATCACTGAGAACAGGAGAAAAATCTGCAAAAAATTCATGGAAAGGCTTTGAGTCGATCTGTATTTTTGTATATTCCTGAAAAAGGCTTGCTAAGGCTGCAATGTGGCAAAATTCATCTATGCTGTCTGCAAGGTTTTTTATTGATTCATGAGCCTGTGCGGATTTTCCACTTTGTAGCTCTACTGGAACATTCATCATGCTTGCAGAGAGTTTCCTGAATAATTCTGCAAGTTTTTTCATTGAGTCTTTTATGTTTTGTTTTGTTACCACGCTGAACTCAAATTTTTTGATTCCGTCCAGATTTTTTTTTGAGACTTCGTCAAAAACATCAGCCGTTATGTTTTGACTGTCAATTTTAATTCCTATGACTGCTGCATCACTTTGTTCGCATGTAAGTTCAAATGATTTTAATACATCACCTACGGTTTTTTCATCTTCAAGAGTTACGTCTATTTTTTCATCATTCAGGTAAAATTCCATTTTTCTGTTCCTTCTCAGTCATTTTATCGGCATATTTGTATGGAAACTTTTGGATCTTTTTTTAGCATTCTTTACGGAATTTCGAAAACAGTAACCTTCGTTTTTTATTGAATTGTGGTCAGTTCAGTTTTTAACAAAGTTCAAAGGTTGTTACATCAGTTTTTGGTGCTCTTTCATCAGCGTCTGCATTTATTTTCTTGAGATTTCAGGATTATTAGAGTGTCTGATTCAGTAGGACTGAGATTTAGTTATTATTTCCCCGTTTTGAGAAATTCTGTATGGAATTCTGCTGATTTTCAAGACTGTTCAGTGCTCCCTGCATACGACCGTATTTATTCTTAAGGTCGGCTTCTTTTTCGTTCATTTGGGTTTCAAGTCTGGAAATTTTCTGTTCAGAGGCCTTTATTTTTCCATCGAGGGATGTTGTTTTCATTGCGAATATTCCGCCTGACTGAACGTATGCTGTAAGCTGTTTGTCCAGCTGGAATGCAAGTCCCTTGTCTATGATCAGGTCTCCGTCTGAATCGTAGCCGAAGATGCTTTTAATGTCTTCCAGGTGCTTTTCCAGTTCTGTGTCAAGTTTTTTTTCATCAATTTCAAGGTAGCCTCTAAGCTTACTAGGAGTATAGCCTGAATAATTTGAGGCGTTTGTTGCAATGCCGATTTGAGACAGCATCGTTATGTCCGCTGTTTCTGAGAATCTGTACGGAGCAGAGGCTGTAGAAAGCATTGAATTCTTAAGGTTTGAAAGTGATGAATCTGCGCTGAACATACCTAGCTTTTCTTTGAAGTCATTTTTTTCGTCTTCTGAAAGATAATCAAGTTCTTCGATTACTTCAGGTTTATTCTGTGAAAGAATATTTATTTCAGCGAGTGCCTGATTATAGTTTCCTACAAAAGTTATCAATGCGTCTTTTGCAGATTCCGTATCGGGTTTTATGGAAATTGTAGCGGTTTTTTCTGTTTTATCCGTAATGTTGAGTGTTACTTCTGGTATTACGTCGTCAATTGAGTTTGAAGGTCTTTTTAGTGTAATTCCTTCGTATTTTATTATCGCGTCATCTGCCTGCGATACGGGATGCTGAGGAACGAATCCCTTGTTTTCATTCGGGTTGAGTGAAGAAAGAGGGGTGATGCTGTAAGTTGTTCCTGTGTTTCTGTTTCTAAGCACGATAGATTTTATGTTTGCATAATCTTTAAGGCTTATGTCAACGGCAGTTTCTTTTTCAAATTCAGAAAGGTTCAAGGGAATTCTTTTTTCTGAACCGTCATTTAAAAGCGCAAAAAGAACGTCTTCTGTTTTTACAGGTTCTAAAGGAGTTGCTTTTATAGCCGGTGCAGGAGGAAGAGATGCATCAACATCGGAATTTCGGATAGTTATATCCTTGAAGCTTACTGCTCCTGTATCTGGGAATACAGGTCTTTCTGCCTGCTTGTTAAGCTGTTCTGTTATATCTTGCACATTTGATTTTGATATAGAGAATTGAATGTGAGAATCTTTTGATTCCTTCGCAACGGCAGGAATGTCGATTGTAAAACCGTTTCTTGGTGGAACAACGGTTTTACCGCTAGATACTGACAATTTGTTTGCAGATACCGGCGGAAGTCCGTTCTGTTCTAGCGGCATTTGAGGACTCGGTTTGAATTCCGCACGGTTGTTTCCGAATTCTATTGTTTTTGGTTTGATTTTTACGATCATTCCGGAAGATTCTGCAAATGTTTTTGCATCATCTTCAAAAAGAAGCCTGCTTTCTGCACCTGTTTTTTGTGATTCAATGGAAAGTGTTTTTTTGCCCTTGGAAGCTCCTATAACTCGGCTTTTTAGGGTATCTCCGCCACGCCGGTTCAGGGCATTGGAAAAGTCCTGAAGGGATCCGCCTTTCCATCTCATTGTGACGGTTTTGTCTGCAACTTTATATGTGTACGTTCCTGCCGGAACTCTTGTATCTGCGTCAAGTTCTGACGACAAAAAACGATCGGCTGTTGCCGGCTGAATAACATCGATTTTAAACGATTCGTAAGAAGCTTTTCGGGTAGCTTCTGCTGTTATGGCATATTCTTCTGTTGAACTTGTCAGCTTGTTGTTAAACGGATTTTCAAAGGAATACAGCGACTTTGCGCTGTCACGGAGAGCTGTCATTTTTCTATTTACAGCTCTCCATGCATCTTGCTGAGACTTATATGTATCAAGCGTTTTCTGCTCACGGGTAAGGGGAATACGCTCGATTTCCATTAATTTTTCTACAGTTGCGTTGGTGTTGTATTTGTCTGTAACACCAGGTATGCTTATTCCTGCCATAGAATGATTCTATCAGATATTATATAAAATCGTCAAACAAGATTCCGATGGCTTTTCGGATGTTTATTTTTAGATTCTGAATATCTTTTGATGGAATTTCCTTTAATACTTGATCTGTATTTGGATCTACTATTTTTACTATTACGCTTCCAAGTTCGTTATTAACGTTAAATTGAAGCTTTCTTCCTGAAATAAGTTCTGACATTTTTTCAAGCTGTTGTGCGTCAGCCTTTATTTCTGCAACATTATTTGCAAGGTTTGCGGCTACGTCTGAAGCAGTTTGTGTAACCAAAGAATTTTCTGAATTGCGTAAAACATCAGTATTTGGTTTTGAGGACGAAACAGGAGATGCGTGAATTGTATGGCCTTCCATTGCCAATGACTGCACAAATGAACCTATTGTATTCATGAGGCTTCCTCCTTGAAAAAAAGAAAATGGGAGAGGGGCGCACCCCTCCCATTTGGTCCGGCTAAAAAGATGACATCCAGCGATCTTTTTAAACCGGGAAAATCTAGCTTAACAAACCAAGTACGTTTGATGACTGTGAATTTGCTTGAGCAAGCATTGCAGTTCCAGACTGTGTGAGAATCTGGTTCTTTGTGAATTCAACCATCTGGCTGGCCATATCTGTATCACGGATACGAGATTCAGCAGCCTGAGTGTTTTCAGCAGCAATGTTAATACCCCTTGCAGCCATCTCGAAGCGGTTCTGGTATGCACCAAGATCAGCTCTCTGTTTAGAAACAGTAAGCAAAGCTGCGTCTACAGCTCCTAAAGTTGCGTTTGCAGCTTCTGGATCTTTGATTGATACAACTTCTTCTGTACCCTGTGCACCCTTGAGTCCAAGAGACTGTGCTGTCATTGTTCCGATGAATACTCTTGCATTCTGATCCATGTTTGCTCCGATCTGGAACTGCATAACATCAGAAGAAGCTTCTCCGAAACGACCTGTAAGCATATTCATACCGTTGAACTGAGCCTGGCTGGCAATGCGATCAACTTCTGCGATAAGCTGTGATACTTCTACCTGAATCTGCATGCGATCTTCATCGCTGTAGATACCGTTAGAAGACTGAACAGCAAGCTCGCGAACGCGCTGAAGAATATCTGTAGTTTCCTGAAGATATCCTTCTGTTGTCTGAATGAAAGAAACACCGTTTTCAATGTTTCTGTTAGCCTGGTTCAAACCGCGGATCTGTGAGCGCATTTTTTCAGAAACTGCAAGTCCTGAAGCGTCATCACCAGCGCGATTGATTCGTTCACCTGATGAGAGTTTTTCGATGTTTTTCATGATACCGTCATTAGAAATGCCGAGTACACGATCAGCATACAAAGAACTCATGTTGTGATTAATAACCATAATTGTGCCCTCCATGTCAATTAAAGTCAGAACTTCATGTTCTGAATCTCTGCAATTTGTATGGGCTGCAGCAAGTTTTGCGCCAACCTGTTACAGTTCAGACCCCTTCAGCAGAAAAAATAGGTTTAATAAAAAACTAGACCTATTTTTCCTGCTGCTACAAGCAGCATGGATTGCACTTTTTCAAAGAACAAAACGTGTCTGAAACACGTCAAAATAGTGCTTTATGTTCGGTGATTAAAAGCATAGATGAGAGAGTAGGAGTCACCGTGCATATAATGCCAATACTTTCGTACTGACATTATATTATATTACACTATCTGAGCAAAGACAAGCCTTCTTGTCTCAACAAATTAGGTACATTCAGGCTCTGGCTGTTTGCTTCTGCAAGCATTGGTCGAAAGCTTTCGTTTTCTGTTCAGTTTTGTAAACAAAACTGATACGCAATGCTTGCATTAGTTCAGCCAAGCTACAGTTTGCTCTAGCGCAACAGGCTCAGTACATTCTGTGACTGAGAATTTGCCTGTGCAAGCATTGCTGTGCCTGCCTGCTGAAGAACTGAGTTCTTTGTGAATTCAACCATCTGGCGAGCCATGTCTGTATCACGGATACGTGATTCAGAAGCCTGAAGGTTTTCAGCAGAAACATCAAGTCCTTTAACTGCCATTTCCATACGGTTCTGGTATGCACCAAGATCCGCACGCTGTTTGTTGATCTTTTTAAGACCTTCGTCGATTACTCCGATTGCACGGTTGGCATCTTCCGGTGTGCTGAGAGAAATTTTGTCTTCTGTGCCGATTTCACGTACACCAAGCGCTGTCGCAGACATAGTGCCGATGTAAACCTGCATGCGCTGATCCATGTTAGCACCAATATGGAACCACATAGAACCAGTAACAACATTTTCTCCAGACGGCTGAGCAAAGCGGCCAGTCAACATATTCATACCATTGAACTGAGCGGTACTAGCGATTCGGTCTACTTCAGAAACGAGGGCAGAAACTTCTACCTGAATCTGCATGCGGTCTTCATCGCTGTAAATACCGTTAGATGACTGAACTGCAAGTTCGCGGATACGCTGCATGATGTCAGTTGTTTCCTGAAGGTAACCTTCTGTTGTCTGGATAAAACTGATACCGTTAGAAGCGTTCTGAGAAGCCTGATTCAAGCCTCTGATCTGTGCACGCATCTTTTCAGATACTGCAAGTCCTGAAGCGTCATCTCCAGCACGGTTGATTCTTTCTCCGGATGAAAGTTTTTCCATATCCTTTGAAAGTCCGAGTCCTATGACTCCTAATTGACGATTGGCATACAATGCCGACATGTTGTGGTTGATAACCATAGTTTGTTCCTCCTTGGAATCTGTAGGGGCTGCATCCTTGCTGCCCTGATTGCAAACATGTGCAAATGTTTACAAGGCTACATCTACACATATTTGCACGAAAATATTCGGCTGGAATCTCAACGAAATTCCTGAAAAACCAAAACATTTCTACATCTATTTTCGGAGGAACATAAAAAAAACTTTAATGTTTTTTTAATGTTTTTTACATTTTTTCTTCGATTCCGTTGATTATGCGAACTAGAGCTCTGGTTGCTTTACCCCTGTGAGAGATTGTGTTCTTCTGTTCTGCTGTAAGTTGCGCAGCCGTCATATTGAACTGGGGTAGGAAGAACAAAGGATCGTAGCCGAATCCTCCTGTTCCAGCTGCATCTTCAATTTTTTCAATAAGGGTACCTTCCATTGTGTCCTGTGCAACATAAATTCTGTCATTTCCAAGATAGAGAACCATTGCACAAGTGTAATGGGCGGAACGTGGTCCGTTACGGAATTTTGAAGAATCAAGGTTTCCTGCTTTTATCCTGGCATTCAGCTGATCGATAAGCATTCTGTTCTGTTCGTCCTGAGATATTTTTGAACCGTCCGGCTTTCCCTGCGGGAATTCAGGGCCCGCATAGCGTGCTGAATAAATTCCTGGACATCCGCCCAATGCGTCAACACAGATTCCTGAGTCATCAGCAATTACAGGGCAGTGAACTTTTTCATAAAGCGTTTTTGCTTTTATTATGCTGTTTTCGTAGAATGTCTTTCCGTTTTCTATTGGATTGAATTCAATTCCCTCATCTGCAGGTGTCACTATCTCATGATTGCTTAGAATCTGAGCCATTTCACGTTTTTTATTTTTATTTCCAGTTGCAAGATAAATTTTCATGTGAAAATACTACACTAAACGGGCTTTGTTAGTCCACAAAGCCCATAAAAAAGAAGCAGGAATAAGACTGATGCATCACGTGAAATAAAAAATTTTAATTCCTGAAAAGTTATATAAAAAGCCATTTTAGAAAACTGCTCCAGAATGGCTTTTTTATATATGCATTCTATTCTTTTTTTAGAAATTCTTCTATTACTTCATCTGCATTTTGAAGATAGTTTCCTACCTGTCGTTCGCAGATTCCTAGAACTTCTGCAATTTTTTTATTTGTCGGGGATGGATAGCAGTTTTTATTTTGCAATTGGCTGTTTCTCATTGTCCAATGTTTTTTGTGCAGATCATAGAATTTTACAAGCCTGTCTTCTTTTTTTGAGTCGCTGGCATTATTTATTTCTTCTTCAAGATTCCTTTTCAGAAGAAAAGCCCTGTCCCTCGAATTCTGAATTTTTTTGAGTTTCATTCTTCGCATTTCAAGAGAGTCCTTGAGTTCTTCAACGAGTGATATAATTTTTTCTTTTGGAATCCCGCAGAATTCGCTTAGATTGTCTATGTGCGAATCTGTTATGTAGCAGCAGGATTTCAAGGCCAGAATAAGGGCTGTTTTTTTTATCTGATTTTTCTTTCTGTATTTTCCCATAAGCTTTATGCAGTCAAGTTCTTCATTGTTCTTTTTTGTTATATAGGACTGCAGGGTGTGGTTATCGCGGAAAGGAACCTTTTCTGTTGGATTTAGTGGATGCGGTTTGAAGTCGGATAGTGCGAAAACAGGTTCTTCTGCATTGTATTTTGCCATGGAATTTTCATAGTCTAGCATAGACATTATGGCAATGTGCTTTTCATTAAGTTCTTTTTTATGGTTTGTCCTCAGAACTTCTTTTATTTGATATCTTATTAGTGTACAAAGGTATGTTTTGAATTGACCTTGAGCCGGGTCATACCGTTTGAATAGATTCTGGCCTTTTTGAAGAAGCCCCAGAATTACTTCGCTTTGGAATTCTTCGTCGAATTGGTGCAGACCGTAATTGAACGGATGTTCCAATACGTCGGCGGCAATTCTGTTAAGTCCTTCCTTTGGCGTGATTTTTCCAAGATTGACAAGGATTGCAAGTGTGTTTAAATTTTCTGGTACTTTCATAAATAGTACGCTCCTTTTTGAATATTGGGTTTCAGAGAAACCTTATTATGTACAAAGCAAGAAGCGTGCCAAGTATGAGAAAAAATTACATTATTTTTGAAAATTCTTTTACAACGGCAGGAATAAGGGTGTTCAGTTTGCCGTCTGTGCTCATTCCGGAGGCATTTTTATGTCCGCCTCCGCCGAATTTTGCTGCAACGATACTCACATCGATTTTGTCCTTTGAACGCAATCCTCCAGTGCAGTTTGTTTCTGTTTCTTGTCTGAGAAAAGCAACTGCTTCTACTCCTTCTATGCTGAGAAGGCTGGAATAGAGTGCGTCCGTGTCACGGCCTTCTTGTCCCCATTTTTTTGTATCTTCCAAAGTTTCATAGGTTACAACCAGTCTTCCGTCCAGGAATCTTTCTGCATGATCAAGCATAATGCCAAGAAGCTTTCTGCTTGCAAATGATTTTCCGCTTGTAATGTAGTCGTATGTTTCGCGCGGATTTGAACCGGCTGCAATCATTCTAGAAATGGCTGTAACTGTATCAGAATCTTTTTCAGAAAGAAATCTGAAGAATCCTGTATCGGTCATTGTCCCAAAAAACAGAATGTCTGAAAGTTCTTTTGTAAGCGGACCGACCAGTCTTTCGTATATGTTTTGAACCAAAAGGCAGGCTGCGGGTGATGTTGAATCTATTATACATTTCGAATTTACCGGACATTCTGCAGTCTTATGATGATCGATTATGAAAATATCAAAATCAGCAAGAGGTCCTTCTATTTCACCAAGCCGTTTTAGTTCTGAACAGTCACAGATTATAAGACCGGTTTTCTTAATCTCTTCATCAAGAAGAAAGTCCAGATGGTCAGTAAATAAACCTGCATATTTTTTTATTTCTATACGCTTGAAAGGGCCTGCATTGATAAGTTTGTATTCCTTATTAAATTTTTTAAGAATTTCGGCAATGCCTATACATGATGCTATGCAATCTCCGTCTGGTTCTTTGTGCCCTGCAATATAAAAATGTTCGTGATTTTCTATAAAATCTTTGAATTCTTTAAGCTGTTCGTCTGCAATTATTTTCATTGTTGATCCCTTTGTTGAAAAAAAATGCTGCCCAATAAGCTCAATGAGAATTCATAAATCCTTTTGAGGTTTTTTATGTTCTCATGTCAATAACTTATCAGACAGCTTTAGAATTTTTAATGATTCCTTAAAATCATTCTGCTGTTAAAATTCAAGTTCTTCCAGAGTTTCTTTATCTGTTCCTTCTACACTCTGTCTGTAGCTTATTACTCCCCATACGCTGTCATTTCTGTTTGCCGGAACAGTAAGAACCACGTGATGGAATTCTCCATCTTTTTTTACGACCGTCATAAAAGACTTGAGTTTGCCGCCAGGAAGGAATCTGACCTTGAGTTTTCTTGGGTTTTCTGGATTGCCACGGTTCCAGCTTTTTGGTATAACTGTGCGGCCTGTCCCTATTTTACCTTTCTGATAAAGGACAACATATCCTTCCCTTGAATCAAGGATTTTAAGAATCTGCAGGTTTCTGTATGACATTGAAGACCAATTTGCTTCGCTGCTTTCGTTGTAAGCTACCGGTTCTGCAAAAGCATGTCCGAGCATAACTGCGATAACGAACAGTATTGCTGCAAGTTTTTTCATAATTCACTCCCGCCGGATCAGATAAGACCCAGCATAATAGCCTTAATAGTATGTTTTCTGTTTTCAGCTTCGTCCCAGACACGGCTTGCCTGACTTTCGAACACATCTTCCGTTACTTCCTGACCTTTTACTGCTGGCAGACAGTGAAGGAAAATTGTAGAGTCTTTCCCGGTAGCTTTCATTAAATCGCTGTTAACCTGGAATGGTGTAAGGAGTTTTATGCGCTGTTCTTTAAGCGCTTCTTCTCCCATTGAAACCCAGACATCTGTGTAAAGGGCATCTGCACCTTTTACCACATCTATTTTATCACTGATTTGAATTTTTGCACCTGATTTTTCTGCAAAAGGCTTACAAATTTCGCAAATTTCTGAATCCGGGAACAGTTCTTTAGGGCTGTAGATTGAAAAATCGATTCCCATCTTTGCAGAAATGAGCATCATTGATCTTGCTACGTTGTTTCTGCCGTCTCCGCAGAATGCCCAGTGAAGGCCTTTTAATTTTCCAAAGCTTTCTTTAAGGGTCATTATGTCGGCAAGAGCCTGAGTAGGGTGAAATTCGTCTGTAAGTCCGTTGATTACAGGAATGCCGGAATATTTTGCAAGTTCTTCAACGTGGCTCTGCTTGAAGCCGCGGAATTCAATTGCGCTGAACATGCGTCCAAGTACGCGTGCTGTATCTTTTACAGATTCTTTTCCGCCGAGCTGAATGTCATCTGTAGACATGAATACCGGGTGACCGCCTTCTTCTCCGAATGCGGTTTCAAAGGAAGAACGTGTTCTTGTTGAGCGTTTTTCAAAAATAAGTGCGATTGTCTTGCCCAAGAAGCGCTGGTGGATTTCTCCTCTGTGAGCTTCAGCCTTTACCTGAATTGCAAGATTTAATAATGTTTCTATTTCTTCGGGAGTCCAGTCAATCCAGTTAAGGAGGGATCTCCCTTTGAACGGTGCTTTAAATGTTTCCATGTATGTATATTAATCAGTTTTTTGAATGGTGTAAAGATGAGGGGGAGTTTGTTTAGGGCAAAAAAAAAGACCTGAAAAATCAGGTCTTTTTAGCGACGGTGGGGCTTGAACCTACGACCTACCGGATATGAGCCGGGTGCTCTACCAGCTGAGCTACGTCGCCGTTTGATGTTTAAGAATATATCAAAACAGAGAATTCGTGTCAACATGCAGAGGGTATTTTTTTGCAGATTTGTATAATTTTCTTTAGACCTGCTATGCCGTCTGTTCAGCGAAGGCAGGCTTTTGAAACTGTTTTTTTTGCTTTCTGAATTATTTTATCAGTCTCGGAATCATTGTATGGTTGAATTTTGCAGAAATCAGGATTAAGGCAGTTCTCGTTCTGGAAATTTGCAAATTGCCATGATGCGTTTTCCGGTACAAATGACGCAAGCTGGTCTATGTTTTCCATGGAAACAAGGGGTGGAACAAGAACTGTGCGAATTTCCCATGAATCCTCCGGGAGTGATTTTAAAATTTCTATTGTTCTTGATGTCTTTTTTATGTATTCATCCGGAGAAAGTTTCTTAGAAAGAAGGGGAGCCCTGTCCGGTGTGGTTTTTAGATCCATTGCAATAAAATCAGGGCTTGTTTCTTTGTTTTTGAAAAGGAATGCAAGCCGTTCTGGGAACATTCCGTTTGTGTCGATTTTTACTTTATATCCGATTTTTTTTGCGTAGGATGTTATTTCCGCTGTTTCCGGGTTAAGAAGGGCTTCTCCTCCGCTTAAAGTAAGGCCGGAAATAATGCCCTTGCGTTTTTCAAGATGAGAGCAAAGTTCTTGAAGTGAATTTAAGTTTTCTGAAAACGGATCGTTTACCAGGCCATGATTATAGCAGTATGGACAACGTAAATTGCATCCGGCAAAAAAAAATGCACAGGCAATACGTCCGGGGTAGTCAACGAGGGATGTCTTTACCAGAATTCCTGCCGGTGCACTTATATTGGTCATGTCAGGCTTCCTGAGGAACTTTTTCAAAAATCAGTTCGAGTTCTTCTCTCGTATGTGCTCTTGCAGATTCTGTTCCGTTTTCATCGTAGATAATTACCGTCGGGGCTGCAAAAACACCTTTTTCTGCAGCTGCAGAAAGTCCTTTGTCTGTGTCTACGTCTATTATATTGCCTTCCATTTCTAAGGATTTCATGAATTCTTTTACAGGAGGACAGTTTGGACAGGTTTTTCTTATGAAAAGATCATATTTTTTCTGCAGTCCATCTTCTGTTTTTTTAGGTATTGCAGATATTTTATATGATTCTTTCTGTGCATCTTCTGAGAGAACGGAACTGTTCACGTTTTCCGGAAGGATGTATGAGTTTGTATCTATTCCTTCGATTTTGAACATTTTGCGGTGATTGAATTCATCGCGTTTTCCTTTGTTCCAGTTGCGTACTGCACGGTAATAGCCTACGATTCTTGCGTAGACTTCTGTCTCTGTTCCCTGAACGTTTTCAAGTTCAGCTTGCGTTTCGGCTATTTCCTTTTCGATTTCTTCCAGACTTCTCATTTTTCTCCTCCCATTTTATTAATGACTTCTTGTTTTTCTTTCTTAAGTGAATCAAGCTTTTGTCTGAGAGCCTGGATCTTTTCTGCCTTACATTTAGGACATTCAAAATGCTCGCCCGGCAGGTATCCGTGCACAGGGCATACTGAATATGTCGGCGAAATCGTAAGATAAGGAATCTTGTAGTTTGTAAACACAGTCCTTATAAGGTCTCTCGTTGCTTTCCAGTCTTTTATGTGTTCGCCTACGAAAAGATGGAACACTGTACCGCCCGTATATTTTGTCTGAAGAGACTCTTGATGATCAAGAGCTTCAAAGATATCCTGAGTAAAATCTATAGGGAGCTGGCTCGAATTCGTGTAGAACGGTTCTTCTGATCCGCTTGTGATTATTTCCGGGAACTGCTCCTTGTCATGCTTTGCAAGTCTGTAAGAAGTGCTTTCTGCCGGAGTTGCCTCAAGATTAAAAAGTTCGCCTGTGGATTCCTGATAATTCTGAAGGCGTTCCCTCATGTGATCAAGAATTTTTTCTGCAAAGGCTTTACCCTTTGTGTCTGTAATGCTGCAGTCTAGGAAATTAAGACAGCATTCGTTCATACCACAGATTCCTATTGTGTTAAAGTGGTTGTCCAGCGTTTTAAGGTATCTGCGTGTATACGGAAAAAGCCCGCCGTCATAAAGCTTCTGGATTACTTTTCTTTTTATGCATAGGGATTCCTTAGCAAGATCCATAAGGTAGTCAAGCCGCTTGAAGAAAGCTTCCTCTGTATCTGTTAGAAATCCGATTTGAGGAAGGTTTATAGTAACTACTCCAAGACTTCCTGTAAACTCATCCGAACCGAAAAGTCCGCCGCCACGTTTTCTAAGTTCTCTTTTGTCTAGTCTCAGACGGCAACACATTGACCTTACATCGCTTGGATCAAGGTCTGAATTTATGAAGTTCTGAAAGTATGGAGTTCCGTACTGTCCTGTCATTTCAAAGAGAAGTCTTGCATTTTCGCTGTCCCATGAGAAATCTCTTGTTATGTTGTATGTGGGAATAGGATAGCCGAAACCTCTTCCGTCGCTGTCTCCTTCCAGCATTATCTTTATGTAGTGGCGGTTGATCATGTCCATTTCTTTCTGGCAGTCACCGTATGTAAAATCCAGTTCTTTTCCACCGACGATGGCCTTTTTGCGCTTAAGGTCTTCAGGACATGTCCAATCGAGCGTTATGTTTGTAAACGGAGCCTGCGAGCCCCAACGACTTGGAATGTTTATTCCGAATATAAAATTCTGTATGCATTGATGAACTTGGGCGTCATCCAGGTTGTCCGCTTTTACAAAAGGGGCAAGGTATGTATCGAATGAACTGAATGCCTGTGCACCTGCCCATTCGTTCTGAAGGACTCCCAGAAAATTTATCATCTGGTTTACAAGGGTAGAAAGATGCTTTGCCGGCTTTGAAGAGTTCTTATCTGAAACTCCTCCCAGACCTTCCTGAATAAGCTGTCTTAATGACCAGCCTGAGCAGTAGCCTGAGAACATTGAAAGGTCATGAAGATGAAATGCCGCTGTTTTGTGGGCATCTGCAATTTCCTTTGAATATATGTTGTTGAGCCAATAATTTGCAGTGATTGTTCCTGAGTTGTGTAGAATCAGCCCGCCCAAAGAAAAATTTACGTTTGCGTTTTCTTTTACGCGCCAGTCATTCTGTGCGAGGTAACCGTCCATGGTTTTGTTTATATCCAGCATAAGGGATTTTGTATCCCTCATAGCCTCGTGGCGGGCACGGTAAATTATATATGCCTTTGCAATTTCCACTTCTTTGTTTTCGATAAGTACAGATTCTACGATATCTTGAATTTCTTCTATAGCAGGAATTGAGTGTGCACGTGTTCCGGCCATGTGCAGTCTCAGGCGTTCTTCTACAAGATCAGTCAAGGCGGCTGCTCTGTCTGGATCCATGTGCATTTCTACAGCTTGAATTGCTTTGTTTATCGCGGTTTCTATTTTAGTCCTGTCGTATGGGACTATATCTCCTGATCTTTTTACAACGGATTTTATGAAATTTTGGGTTTCACTGTCCTTGGATGAGCCTAAGAATGCCCGCCATTCAGGAAAAACAGCCTGTTCGCTCATTGATTTGCCCCCTCTGCGTTTTTTATTTCTGTAAGAAATTCTTCAAGCGTTTCGAAATGTTTGTATGCTGATGCAAAACGGATGTATGCGACCTTATCCAGTTTGTACAGTCTTTTAAGCACCAATTCACCCAAAGAACTGGTTGAAATTTCCCGGGTAGTCTTGCAGCTCATTATCGCCGCATCTTCTATTTCATTTACAAGATTTTCGATTGTACCGGTTGTTACGGAACGTTTCTCAAGAGCCCGTTCAATTCCTTTTTCTAGTTTTTGTCTGTCAAATGGTTGTCTTCGGCCGTCCCGCTTTATGACCATAAAAGGCTTTTCCTCTATACGTTCATAGCTTGTGAATCTGTAGCCGCATGCGTTACATTCACGGCGGCGTCTTATGCTTTCGCCGTTTGCCATTGTTCGAGATTCTATTACCTTGTCATCAAGGCTACCGCAGTATGGACAGCGCATGGTTCATTCCTTGTTTGTAATTAATTACAGACTTTTGGGTTCAGATGTGACAGCTATACCTCAGTAATAGCGTACTGCACACCTTTTCTGAATCATAGTACACAAGATTTACAGGTTCAAGTGAATTTCAGAAACTTTTTTTAAATAAATTTGTTGACAGATTTTAAAAGTTGCTTTTCAAAATCAGCTTACTCTTGTATTTGCGGCTGAAGCGGTTTAATTTTGTGCGTTCAGAAGGTACTATGTCCGTCATTCTGCATCTGAAAAACATAACGAGTCCTGTCAGGATTGCAATCCATGCAATGAGCTTAGGAAGCCAGTTGCCGAGCCTCAGGTAGATTGTGTCCTTTTTTTCGTATACAGGGATTTTTGCAATCATTGCGGATTCTTCAAAGAGCGGCTGATCCTGCAGGATATTACCCTTTGTATCAAGTACAACGGAATAGCCGGAATTGCATGAACGTGCCATGGAAGTTCTGTATTCTATTGTGCGGAATGCTGCTATTACAAAGTGCTGGTATTCTGCGGATTTTGTCTTAGACCACGAGTCGTCCGTTATGTTGATGAAGGTTTCTGAACCGTGCATTCTAAGCGGTCTGCATACGTCAGGAAACGAATCGTCGAAACATATTGGTGTACTGAATTTTATGTAAGGATCTGCTTTATCTTCTGCAGCCTGCTGAGATTTCGAATTTTTAAGTGAAATTACTTTTGATTCAGGAAGATAGCGTTTTTCAGGCCATGTTCCCTGAACTTCAAAAAGCGTATATTGGTCTCCGGGCGTAAATCCTGCAGAGATATGAATGACTTTTTTTAGAAATCCCGCTACTGCCGGAATACCGGAAAAAGGTATGCATTCTGCGAATGGAACGAGATGGTTTTTGCCGTAGAATCCGCGGAATTCTCCGTCCTTGTCGAATAAAAAGGCGCTGTTATTAATCCTTCTTACCGGTTCTGTCGAGCGCAGGTATGATCCGCCCAAAATGAACGGAACGGAACATTCCTTTATGAATGATGCCATCGGTTTTTCAAGCGGGTAATTCTTGTAATGAAGTTCCGCAAGGGGGTAATAGTATTTAAGACAACCCTCGCTCCATACTACAAGGTCAATCTTAGTACCTGATTCAGCTGCTTTTTCAAGCATTTGTTTTGTAAGGCGCTGGGAAGTCATTATTGAGTCGTTGTCAGTCGACTGCTTCCATGGGTCTGCATTCTGCTGGACCATTATAGCATTAAGATATTTCTGTACTCTTACCGGCTGAATCAGGCGGAATGCTCCGTAGCCAAAAACCATTATGAATATGGTTATTGCAGCCAGCGCTGTTCTTGTGTACTGGCTTACCAGGTAGCGCGGTTCTGTAATGTGCCTTGTTTTGTAGAAAAGAATGAATCCTTCTGCAATGACTGCAGCAAATAATGCTGAAAGGAAACTAATTCCGTATGTACCGGCTATATCTGCTGTTTGGATAAAGATCTTCCAGAGAAACATTGTGCTGCTTATGGTTCCCCACGGGTATGCAATGAATCCGGAGGATTTTACCCACTCATAGAGCGTGTATATTGCGGCAAACCACAGGATTCTTACAGAAACGCTTCCTGCATGCCGGCAGGTGGAATCGTCTTCAAGTTTCTGTTTTGCGGTGTTTGCGGAAAATGGCAGGAAGTAGAACAGGCCGATAAATCCGGCTATAGCTGAGGTACCGAGTGCGCTTGCTCCCAGAGTGAATGCCGCAAAGTCTTTGAAGAATGCAAGCCAGTAACTGGAAATAAGATGAACGCAGAAAGCATGCAGGGACGAATATAAAAAACTTTCCCTGTATGATTTTAGTCCGGAATATACAAAATACATTGGAATAAGGCTTATAAGCCCGAGGAACGGAGATCCGAGATGATATAATTCGTTAGGAATTCCAAGTGAGAAAACTGTTGCTGAAAAAAGAATACAAAAAACTTGTAAAATTCGACTCATGGCTTTAAGATATTATCGGTATTAATTAAAAAAAACTCAATACGAGAGTAATAAAAACTAATACGTGCTGAACAGTTCGTTTTTAAATAAGGATGGGAAAATCGGTCTGATGTTGCAGGTAAAAGAATCGCATTTAGCTGAATACGGAAAGTACCCGGAGGTTGTTGTAAGCGCTCCCGGACGCTTTCATCTTATTGGGGAAAATACCTGGTTCTTCAGGGATAAAGCTCTTTCTATGGCAGTAAATCTGCCTGTCTATGTTTCTATTTCAAAAAGAGATGACAATGTGGTAAAATTTTACTTTACACAGCTTGATGATAGAAAAAAAGCAAATCTTTCAAACCTTAAATTCAAAAAGGAAGACCGGTGGGCTAATGCAATTAAATCAGTTCTTTACGGTTTTCTTTCTGGCGGAGTAAGTCTTGGAGGAATGGATATTACCGTTTACAGTTCGATTCTGCCATCTGCAGGTTTTGGAATAACGACGGCCATCAAGGTTGCGGTTGCAAAGGCAGTTTGGAATATTTTTGCACTTCACTTTGACGAAGCCATGATTGTTCAGGTTGTAGAAAGGGGAAACAGGCTTTTTCTTCTTCAGGAAAATCACAATGCAGACAATTTTGCTGCTATATATGCGCGTAAGGGATTTCTTATTTGTACCGACTATTACAGGAACTCTTATGAGCATGTTCCTTTTGATTTTGAAGACAAGAAGGTCATTCTTGTAGATGCAAAGGTCCCCCGTTATGAAATGTGGAACCGGGAAACTCTTTATGAGCCTGAAAATGCATTGATCCTCGGGGATCTCAGGGAAGAAAAGAAAAATCTGTTCGGCGGCTGGCATTATATTTCTGACGTTACGGATATAAACGAAGCTCTTTCTTCTGTTTCGGAGGATACAAGGCGGAAGCTTCTTTGCGTAATACGCGAGCATGGTGACGTATTGGATGCCGTACAGGCCTGCGAAAAAAAGGATTTTGTGCGTTTTGCAAGATCTGTAAATCATAGTCACGAAAGCCTTCGGGATTTCTTTGATCTTTCATGCCCTGAAATTGAATGGCTTGTAAAGCGTGTTGCGGATATTGATCCGACGATTGATGACATAAGGAATCCCGTTTCCTGCGGACGTATTACAGGTAAAGGTTTTGGACGCTGTATGTATGCAATTTTAAGAAAAGACGATGTTCCTAAGTTTGAATCAAAACTTGATGAATATGAACGTATATTTGGATTCAGGCCAGAATGCTATGATGTCGAAAGTGCAGACGGTGTACGAATCATTGAGGATGATTGATGTATGAACGTTCTTCTTACGAATGATGATGGAATTCAGGCTGACGGCATGAAGATTATGAAGCAGTATCTTGAAAATGCCGGTCATAAAGTTTACGTGCTTGCTCCATCAGGAAACAGAAGCGGTATATCCAGTAAAATTTCTTTTTTTAATGATTTGGAAATGCGCAAGTATTCGGAACGTGAATGGTCTTCTTCTGGAACCCCTGCTGACTGTGTCATAACGGCTTTTACCAGCGGCATAATTTCTGAAAAAATCGATGCAGTTGTTGCCGGAATAAATGCAGGTGCAAACATTGGCACCGATATTGTGTATTCTGGAACTTGCGGGGCTGCACGGCAGGCGGCTTTGTATGGATATCCAGGAATTGCGGTTAGTCTTGATAAAGAGACGGTTTCTGATTATGAAGATTTTGAATATAAGCCGCTTGCTTCCTTTGTTGCGGAAAATCTTCATGAACTGAGAGTTCTTGCTGTTACGGATTGTCCGTATGGTTTTGTAAATATAAATGCCTTCAATCTGTCATATTATAAAGGTGCTGTAATATGCAATAAGGCTTCAGTGCGTTCCTATAATGACAGAATCTGCATTCGTAAAAAAGAAGGTTCCGATGGAGGCTATGCATCAGAAAGTGATACTTATATTTCATCTTTCTCTGGCGGAAACGTTCAGACTGACTGTTCTGGCGGAACTGATTTTAAGGCATGTTCAGACGGATATATTGCAATATCTGTAATACAGGCTGAGCCAGCTGTCATTAAGGTTGAGAAAGATATAAAATTTACGCTATAATATCGGAAAGAATTCTGCGCATAGAAGGGCGCATTTTTCTTCGTTTTATTAATAGTTTAAGGCGGGTGGGAAAATGCCGGATACAAACACACTGACAGAAGGTATAGATTTATATAATCAGAAAAAATATTCGGATGCGCTGACTTTCTTTCTTGCTCTTCCGGGACTCTCTAAAGAGGAAAGCGGTGATGTAGCATACTATCTTGGTCTGTGTTATGCAAAATTAGGCCGCTATGAGGATGCGTTGCTCTATCTTGAGCAGGTTGTTACTGGCGGACAGAGTCTGGATCGTGTCCAGCAGTGCCGTTTTATTCTTGCGGTTATATATACGCTTTCCGGTCGCCGCCGTCTGGCTGGATTTGAACTGAACAAACTTCTTGAAAGCGGATACAAGCCGGCATCCGTATATGCATCTCTTGCATATATTTCCTGGGAGCAGGGGGAACTTGAGCAGTGCCTTGACTATTATGAAAAATCCCTTGCTCTTGATGAAAAAAATGTTACAGCTCTTAACGGCATGGGCTATGTCCTTGCTGATAATGATAGGGATCTTACTAAGGCTTTGAGTTATTGTAAGAAAGCGGTTGAATATTCTCCTGGATCTGCTGCATGTCTGGATTCTTTAGGCTGGGTTTACTATAAACTCGGACTGTTCAAAGATGCAAAGAAATATCTTGAAATGGCGGAAGCTTTGGATAAGGACAACATGGAAATAGCTGAGCACATAAAGACCGTCATGCTTGAAGGGGATCGCTGATGTGCATTAAGTATAAGTTTTTAGGTTGTCTTTTTGCTGTATTCTTTGTATTTGCGGGGCATCTGTTTTCTCAGGCTGATACAGCCGGTCTTTATTCCGGTGGAGAGTTCAAAACTGCAGAGGAAGGTTTTGCAGCTCAGGAATTCCGCCGTGGCGTACAGGCTTTTTACAGGGGCAGTTTTAATGAATCCGTACTTCAGTTTGAAAAAGCACTTAATTATCTGCCTGATGATAATCTTATCATGTATTGGCTTGGGAAGGCTTATTACCATTCAGGATTGGAAGGAACTGCAATAAGAAACTGGTCCAGGGCTGTGGAAAACGGTTATGGTGGCCTGCTTTTGCAGAATAAGATTGAGATTATAAGCGAGAGGCGCCTTTCCTGGCAGGAGGAGAATGCAAAGATTCGCTATACCGAGGCCGGAAGCTTTTCTGGTATATACAACGGAATTCAGATTTTTAGCGGCCCTATATCTGCCCTGCCTAATAATAATGGAACTGTATGGGTCTTGGCTTATGGTTCAAATGAGCTTGTTGAAATTAATATAAACGGAATGGTTGTTTCCCGCGTAACAGGACCTTTGAATGGTTTTGACAGACCCATGGATATAATACGCCTTGCCGACGGAACCATGCTTGTAAGCGAAAGTGCTGGTGACAGGCTTGCACGTCTTTCTAAGCGGGGAAAATTTATGTCCTATATCGGGAAAAAAGGACGTGGCATAGGGGAAATGGTTGGACCTCAGTTTCTTGCGCAGGATTCAAGGCAAAATATTTATGTTTCTGATTATGGTAACAGCCGCATCGATGTTTTTGACAAAGACGGAAACGGATTGTTTTATTTCGGCGGGCCTCAGAAGAATTTTGAAGGTCTGAAAGGTCCTACTGGTGTAGCTGCGCTTGGAGAAAGCATTTTTGTATGTGATGATATAAAGGACTGTATCTATGAATTTGATCAGGCTGGAAATTTCCGGAGAATCCTCTGCGAAGAGAAGTCATTTAATAAACCAGAATCGTTAAAGGTATGGGGCTCGTATCTTGTTTTGTGTGATTCCAATAAGGTTATCACAATAGATCCTGAGTCCGGGGCTCTTTTTGAAAATGTACGTACAGGAAATGCTCCTTCTCGTCTTACTAGTGCAGTCCCTGATGTTAATGGAAACGTAATTGTAACGGATGTCAGGTCAAATGAAGTTTATGTTATGTCAAAAATGCAGGAGCTTGTGGGTGGGCTTTTTGTTCAGATTGAAAGAGTGAATGCTTCTAAGTTTCCAGAAGTTACTGTTGATTTCAGGGTTGAGAACAGGCATAGAAATCCTGTTGTCGGGCTTAAGGAAAATAATTTTTATATAACGGAGCAGAAGAGACCTGTCTCAAATCTGAAGTTTATAGGTGCATCTTCAGAAAATTCTCAGTGTGATATAACCATACTTATAGATAGAAGCAATTATTCAAAAGCTTACGAGGAACAGATAAATACTGTTGTGAGGGAAATCGTTGATTCAATGAAGAATCGCGGTCGACTTAGAATTCTGTCTGCTGGAAAGGTTCCTGCTGTAGAATATGTAGGCACACCTGGTTCTGCCAGACAGTTCAATGTAAACGGTCTTAAAACACCATATTCTGACAATGTTCCTCTTGATCTTGCATTAAGACTTGCAGTAAATGACCTTATAAATGCAGACCGCAAAAGGGCTGTCATTATGGTTTCTACCGGAAAAACAGGACTTGATGCTTTTTCCCGTTACAGTCTTGCGGAAACAGTTGCATATCTTAATAATAATCACGTTTATGTAGCCAGCGTTCTTGTTTCTCAATCGGCTGCAGATGAAGAGTTTTCGTACATTGTAGACAGTACTCCCGGTACAGAATATTACATGTTCCGGCCGGAAGGTCTTGGTTCGATTGTTGAAGATTTGATTGATATTCCGAGCGGACTTTATTCATTCAGCTATACGTCTGTCCTTTCCACTAATTTCGGGGAAAAATTCCTTCCAATAGAAGTAGAAACCTATCTGCTAAACAGGAGCGGACGTGATGAAAGCGGTTATTTTGCTCCGCTTCAGTAGTTTTCCATATGATCGATGTGCTTTTAGAGATTTCTTGTCCGCAATCGTATTGTCCCGGAATGTCTTTTTTAGAACTTGATTTTTCCGCCGAGCGTAAATGTCAAAAGCATCAGGACAGCTTTTTCTGTCGTGTGTGATGCTCCTGCATTAAGCCCCAGATTCAAGCTGACGTATTTTTGGAATGTAAGTTCGATTTTATGGCTGAGTTCGTAACTTTGCGAGAATTTTTCATCTGAATATGAAAATTTTACGTCAATGCTGTTTGTTCTTGTCATTTCAGGCTTTTCAATTTTGAATTTTCTTCCGATTGGCCGGCAGATTGCTTCAATTGGGCTGAATCCTGTCTTTCTTTTATATTGTGCGGTCATCTGGGTACTCCAGGAATTGTCTGTTTTTATCTGAAAATCTGTTCCCACTCTAAGAGAATCTGACTCATTTATATATAATCCAGACTGTATATACGCTGAAAATGAAAAGTCTGAGTCTGACGGCGATTCGGCAGGGATTTTAGCAGTTCCTGTGAATGAAATTATAAATTCGTCTGTATTGTACCATTTGAAAAGACAAAGACTGCTTTGCCTTCCGAATATATTGAAAGGTGTATTAATAAAAGATGCTTTTATTATATAATTATCGCTTCCTGAGTTAGCGGCAATTACGGCTCTTTGACTGCTGATTTTAAGGTTTGACGGAATAAAGATATCCTTTATGTCTGAAAAAATGCTGCGTTTCCACCTGAAAGAATATTCGCCTTTGTATTCAAGATAGTTTGTTCCGTTTTTCAGTTTGTCCGAAAGTTTTTCTTTAAGGTCTTTCTGAAATAATTCGTATATTGGAATCGTGCGGAATATAAAGTCGTGTTCTCCAAAATGATTTAAAAGTTTTTCGGCATCAGTTCCGAAGGTTCCTCCATCCTCTGCAAGTTCGTTGCCACCTCCGTCTTTTATGTATGTGAATAGAAAATTTTGTCCTGCAATGACGAACGGAAATTCTGTTTTCAATGAAATTGTGTCTGCGTATTTAACTGTACCTGATGCGGTATATTTTTCCTGTGCATCAAGAATTATGCCTGGAGTAAAATTTATTGCGTGGAATTTGAAAGACAGTTCTGATTGTGCACCTACATTTCTGGAGGTGGCGTTTACCCGTCCATTACTGAAACTGTCTTTTGTCTGTGAAAAATAGCCCGAAAAATAATTATGATCTTTTGCTTCTTCAACTTCGCTGGAAAGAGGTGTAGAAGTCTGACTTGTTTTTATGCTGTTTTTCCATAACATGGATAAGGTTGATTTTTCCAAAAGTAATTCAGCAGAGCATTCTGATTTTGTTGCAAAGTTCCAGCGGGATTTTGTGCTTGAGACAGTTCCTTCCAGTTTTACTGGAAGGCCAACTCTTTTCAGCTGCAAGCCGGCCTTTGTCTGCTTTTCAAAGGATGTTCCTGAATGGTCGAATACGTAGCGGTCAGAAAAGTCAAGCATTTCAAACAACGGTCTTACTGTAGAAATTTCATGAGAGGCTGAAGACAACCATTGGTATTCAGAGGATGAAAATTCTGTATCTGCATGAAGTTTTATTGATGTAACGGTTATTTCTGCTGTAGTCCGGTTTGAAAAATCCATGCTGTCATCTTGAGTATCCGAAGTGTTTTTTGTAATCGATGAAGTCTGCTTTGTCTGAAAAAGAGCGTTTTCAAGAATTTGAAGTCCATTTGATCTGACTATTGTGCCTTTTTTTTCAAGTTTGAGTTCTGCGATGTCCTGAATCTGTACATTAGTAGAGGTTTCTTCAAGGTAAAATTCATCCAGTGCAAGGGTTCCTTTTGTAAAGGTGTTTTGTTCTGAATCTATCGTTAAAAATTTTAGTTTGAATCTTGTAGGAATTACGTTTTTATTTATATAGACAGAACTCATTGATTCTGGCAGTTTTATACCATCAATTGCGATCGTTTTGTCGCTTACATTGATTGAAAAGGTATGCCATAAATTCTGGTTTTTCTGAAAGATTTTTGCGGCTTCTTTGAAAAGAACTGCATACACGGCAGTCTTTCCTGTATCTTTTATGGAAGAACTTTCCCGATCCAAAGTAAAGGTTATGAATTCTTCTGATGTATTCAGGTTTTCTTCAAGAGTTTTTTTTGATTCTGAGTTATATTTAAATAAAAAGTTTATTGTCTTATATAATGAAAAGTCTGTTTCTGCAAAATATTTTGCACAGGTTATGATTGCGTCTTCTTTTGAGCTTGCACTTGAATAGGGGGTCCAATGTATTTCCTGTATATAATTGTCATCTGAATTGAATGTGTCACGTTTTGGCATTGAATTATCTTTTATTTGTTCTGTGGATACTGCAATATTGTCGCTTTCTTGTGTAAAAATTCCCTGTGTTATTATTTCGTAAGGACCGGCGCAAATGATTCCTTTTCCTGTATTTTTTGAGACAGCTATAATGCGCATATCGTGGTAACTTTGGAAGCAGCTTCTGTTATAATCATTCAGTGAAATTCTTACTATCTGCCAGCCGGTAGCTTTTGAGATGAACGGGGAAATTACAGATTCATCTGCTGTACCAGAAATTTTCCAAACAGGAATTTTTTCGCTGAATTCGGCATTTGGGTCTTTTGAGGCTTCTGTTCCAAGCTGAATATAAAGATCATAGTCTTCGGATGAAATCAATTCGTTTTTTAATGCGATTCTAAATTCTGTTGCTGAACTTAAAAGATGTCCGGCGTTAAGCTTTATGTTTATAGCTGCCCAGTTTGTCCCTTTTTGTTCTGTAAAGTTCCATTCAAGCGGAATTTTGAAGCCTGTGATTGAATAGTCTGAGGTTCCTTCAAAATTTTCTGAATTCAATGTTCCGTCATGTTCTTTTTTTAGGTCAAGATTTTTTATATACGGGATGATATCGTTTTTTAAAATAAAGCCGGAACTCTTTTCAAGATAATATGTTTGTGGCGTTCTGTCATCCATTCCGAGAATTCTGTATAGCCCTGTTACATTTGTATTTTCTGCAGTCGCGGCGATTGCATTTGAAATCCTTATGCTTTCTTTTTGAAATAAGAGCCCTGTCTCTGCGGTCGCATACCCGCCTGCAGATCTGCCGTACTCTGCAAAAGTGTTAAATGGTTGTACTGTCCATCTGGTTGCAAGCGAAAAATCTGCTGTAAGGCTCGGAAATATATTGTATGAAAAGGATGCCTGCGCGCTTATAGCTCCGTTTTCGTCATTTCCGCTGTCTTCTTCCCAGGTTATGTAAATCTTATCAATATCTGATATAGAAAAAGACGGTGTTATTATGCCCGTGTTTTTGTCATAAAGTGCGCCAGAATCAAGAATACTGTTTTTATAAA
>Ga0256405_10000893_pt1 | contig 90321 bp, 103 predicted proteins | sample RumenRJG_02DNA_FD_189096 | JGI IMG/M metagenome (GOLD analysis project Ga0256405, IMG submission 189096) | Bovine rumen microbial communities from Lethbridge, Alberta, Canada - RJG_02 | ecosystem: Host-associated > Mammals > Digestive system > Stomach > Rumen | place: Canada: Alberta... | reverse complement strand
ATCACATCAACTGACTCCCTTATTACATCTATGATGTCTTCCAGAGATTTGTATGCCATGGGTGCTTCGTCCAGAGTCTCTTCCGTTATCGAAGTAGTGTAGATCCCTTTCATGGTATCCCTGTATTCTTCCATCGAAAGGGTCTGCTTTGCTTTCTTTCTTGACATAACCCTACCTGCGCCATGAGGAGCTGAATAGTTCCATTCAGGATTACCTCTGCCTATGGCAAGGGCACTGCCATCCCTCATGTTTATCGGGATCAGCACCTTCTCCCCTTTATGGGCAGCTATTGCGCCTTTCCTCAGTATCATCTCATCGGTATCAATGTAATTATGGATCGTATGGAAACCATCGCACCCTGTCATTCCTGTTCTCTCCAGGATGATCTCTGCCATCTTTTCTCTGCTCCGTCTTGCGAAAGCCTGGCAGATCTCTACGTCATGAAGATAATCATCCAGATATTTTCCTGAAAGATAACACAGATCTTCAGGTATGCTTGTCTCGCTCTCAAACACCGTCCAATGGAGTTTCTTTAACGCATCCTGTATCTCAGTCCTGCGTCCCTGTTCCTTGTATGTTCTTATTATCTCATCACGTTTTTCCAGATAATCATCATATCCCCTGTTCAGGTTTATCGCAAGTTGCTGATAAAGCTCTGCAACCTGTTTTCCGAGGTTTCTGGAACCGGAGTGTATAACGAGGTACTTGGTACCGTCTTCTGCTTCATCTATCTCTATGAAATGATTTCCGCCACCCAGAGTGCCGAGAGACCTTGCCAGTCTCTTTGTGTCCTTCAGTTCTCTGTAGCAGGCAAGCCCCGTGAGATCGAACTTCTCCTGACGTCCTTCCCATACATTCATTCCGGAAGGGATATAGTGAGCTGTCTCGTCTACTTTCTCGAAATCTACATCTGTTTTCCCGAGATTCACGGTATACATTCCACATCCGATATCAACCCCGACTATATTGGGTACAGCCTTGTCTTTCACAGTCATGGTCGTACCTATCGTGCATCCCTTGCCGAAATGAACATCCGGCATGATACGCACTTTTGACCCCTCCGTGAAATCGTAGTCGCACATGCGTCTTATCTGTTCTATCGCCTCTTCTTCAACTACGGTTGCGTAGCATATCGCTGTATTCTTTTTTCCTTTTATCTCAAACATAGTTTACATCTCCTGTATAATTTCAGATCATGCTACTATCCTCCTGTATCTTTCGGAAGATAACACTTCCATCATAAATGAGTAGGGATCCAGTTTGTCTTCTTTTATCATCGAGAATATCTGAGGACTGGATCCGGATACCAGGACCACGCCCTGTTCATTCATGCTCACGGGCTGCTGCAGATTCCGGCTTGCAACATTCCAAAAAACGATCTGCGGCAATTTGTAACCAAAGCTCTCATATCTTGCTTTAGCATTCTCGAAGTTCGTGGCTCCGGCATTTGCCGCGCAAAAATCGAATTCCATATCAGATATGATATATATCCTTCCCGGCATATCAGACTGTTTCAGTCGGTTGTTTACAGCCGTCGCCAGGATCAGTTCCAGCGTCTTTTCCAGATCCGTGTTACTGCATTCATTATAGTTCATGCAATAACAAACCTTTTCCGCTATGTCACGTCCCTTTATCTCTACAAGCCTGGGATCGTGTGAGAAGGTGATAAAGTGATTGTGGAATCCGCCCTTATTCCGCTCGGCAAAATATATCGCAAGAGACTCTGCAACTGCTGCCGGAAGCATTCTTGCTCCATTCCAATACATAGAGCCGGATCCGTCCACCACTACAAGCGAATTATCTGAGCTTACATAGTTCTCCAACGACCTCCAAGTGACATCTATTGAACGCCTTTCGCTCTTGCTGAATCCCGTCCTGTTTATCAGCCTTTTCACCACAGGCGCAATAACATCGTATGGTGTCAGGGTTTCCGTGTGCATCACGCCCGGATCATTTTCTGCCTTTGAAAGGAAGTCCCGGTATCTCTCTTCGTCATTGCGCATAAAAGCCTTCCTGTATTTATACAGTGCCTTTGAAGGCTGTTTTTCATAATCAAAGGTATAGTCCCTCTCGCGCAGGCTGTTTTCTACTATCTTTATCCTTGCTCTTAATGCAGAAAGCGTCCTCCTGTATTCTGATTCCTTCATCCCTATGGATTTTGCTATCTTTCGTGCATTGTTTTTCGTCTCCGGGCTGCTCGTATTGGCTGAAGGGAGCCACTTCGCAAGAAGTGATACATCCTTTCCTTCTTCCAGAGCAGCGGTATCTGCAGCAAGCTGGTCCTTGAAGACAGCCATCATATCTGCCTCACAGGGCGTATCCATCAGAGCGAGCAGATCATCATATCTACCATAATCAGCTATGATCCGTATATTCTTCTTCACCGTCTCGGTCTCGTTATTTGCAAGCCAGTGCAGGATTATCCTGAACACTCTCCGCTCTCCCAGACCACCTCTAATATGCCTTGCAAAAAAGAGGGTTTTCACGGCAAGATCTGCATCTTCGGCATATGCCCTCATAAATCTCGTTACTATATCATCTTCATCTGCGTTCCGCAGTGCTCCGATCGTAGCAAACAGATCCAGGCAGTCCGACATTGTGCTTCTTAACGTCACAGCACCGTTTTCTGTACAAGTCTTATTTGCTTCTTTCTTCAAAAACTTAAGCATTGACCTTACCTCCTCGATTTCATATTACAGCCTCACAAGATACATCCTACACGATAAGGGGCCTCGAACCCCTCGATCTCCCGGCCTTGAACCGGACGCTGACCCTCAGCCAATCATATACTCGTATTGTTCGCTGCCGGTATCTTTCAGCTGTATTGTTTCGCAGGACTGTGGCTCCTGCGATAGATCAAGATACAGTTTTTGTAGACCGCCGCGGGCTCTTACCCCGCAATGTCCGATCCACGCCACAGATGGACCCCCATCGGTTAAATGCATTGCTGCATGTATCTTCTTTATGTATATGCTCTCACAAGACATGTTTACCCCATAGGGTGAAGCAGGATTCGAACCTGCATGTGCCGGATTCTGAGTCCGGTGCTTAACCAATAAGCTATCCATGTATAATTGCTGTTCGTGTCTTTAAGCATCATACGAAGCACTTATTTCGCCGGTTTATCCGCTACCTCCTTGCTACAAACAAGATGCTGCTGAGCTAATTTCTTATGCTGTACGTGCTTCTGATCTTATGATAATGCCGAAAGGGGGAGATTAAAAGATGCAGATATAGGATATATTACAACCCCATATTATCTTGATATTTCCTTTATATATGTTATGATATCTTCTATCAACAACCCCATTACGGAGACCAGCATGACAGATAAATACAAGATATACATCCCGGAAGACATGAAATCCCGGCTCACAAACGACGCCGAGCTGTTTGAATTCTTCAAAAAAGACGGCTCTGTAAACCTCAATGCGTTCCTTAAGCAGCTTTTGGTCACTTATTTTGATCCCTACCGGAACCGAAAGGAGGAACTGCTTAACACCATACTGTCCGATCTCAACGGACTTGCTTCCATCTCCAAGTCTGATGCGAATACAATCGCAGACAAGATAATAAACACATATCTTCGGGATAATGCTATGCATTCAGACAAAAGCTCGACCATAACCCTGACTGTAAGCGGCCGTTCCCTTGATGTAATCCATACGATAGAGAACAACCTGTTGAATAATACATCCATGTCACAGTACTTGAAGGATCTCTTCCAGTCATATCTGTCCATACCAAGGAATGACCGCGAGATGATCATTTTTCAGGATACATTTGAAGATCTGAAGGACGCCATAAAGAAAGAACAGGTCATTACTTTTTCTTCCACAACAGCCCCTAATCAGGTCTTTTCCGTAATGCCGTATATTATAGCGGCATCAAAGGAAGAACAGTGCAATTATTTATTATGCTGTGACACGAGAACCGGCAACCCTCGTTCTTTCCGGGTATCAAGGATCAATTCCATATTTCCAACCAACTATTCCTTTACGCCCGATCCTAACATCATACAGGAGCTAAAGGAAGCTGCTATAAGGAGTCCGCAATCCGCTTCAAAAAACGTGATAGCACAGGTAAGATTGACACAGAAAGGCATACATCGCTTCCATATGGTCGCAAAAAACCGCCCAGATGTGATGAAAATAGAGGGAGATGTATTTTACTTCAACTGGCCTCTCCGTCAGCTGGAAGAATACTTCAAGCGGTTTGGAAAGGATGCCTTGATCATCTCACCCGTGGAATGTATTGAATCTATGATAATCTTCCACAGGAACGCATTGGACGCATACAAGAAGCTATCAAACAAGATAACAGCAAAAGGATAGATCTATCCTGCACAGGATCTGAGATTTATAGCACAAAGAAGCAACTATCGTATTGCTTGATGTAGACGGCACGCTCACTAGTCCTCAAAATAAAACTTTCCGTCCTTGTCCATTCTAACGACTGTTTTTGACGTAGAGTCCAGCAGCTTCCTGTCATCGTCCTCACCATTGGCTTGCATCATTCTTTTGTATGCGGCAATTGTCTTTCTTACAATATTATTTGCTTCCTCGCTGCTCAGAGCTTCCCTAGCCCCACAGACACCAAATTCTGCTTCAACATCTTCCACCTTCGGTTCGTCGGAAAACCAACGCTTCTCGCACATAAAGGCCCAGTCATCAATCGGAATGACTATTGCAAATTTTCCGTATAACTCAAAGTATACGGATCCAACCTCTTTTGAATAATCAGGTTTTATAACATCCATATTACTATACGTTTTATTCGATCCAACCATCATCATAAACATAACTACAAATCTTCCTATCAAAGCGGTTATGATTACAGAAATCGTATTCTAATCCATCCGATTCTTCCTCTCTATCTCTTCTTTCTCTCTCCCATTCATCGTACCCTGGAGAACGATAAAGATAGGTCCCTGTATTAGACGGAACTGAACGCTCACCTAAAATCGTCACAATAATAAATGCAAGGATCGGTGTGATCAAATCACTGATTATAAGGTACAATATGAAAGATCTGCCATTACGTCTCGCCTTTATTCCAACAGTGATACACAGGATAATGTGTATTATCAAAAATACTTCCGGTGAGATAGGGATAACACTCCAAATCCCCCAGCTTTTAATGTACTCCAATGGATTAGTCATATCAGCCCCCTCCAAATCAACAATCAATTCCAGGATCAGACACAAGCTCAACTGCAAACAGATCCATCATGTATTACCCTCTCTATTCTTTATTATTTATCCCTTTTCGGAAACGCGTTATGCAACAGTCGATGCAAAAGCAGCAAGGAGCATTTCATATTCTGCCTGCATTTTTTTAAATATTTCTGCATTTCCGTTCGGATTATCCGGATGATACAGTTTACAATATTTCCTGTACGCCCGTTTCAGCTCAACCGGGGTTGTGCACCCTCTGAAGTAAGATGTCCCTGCTCCTGCTGTGTATACGTTATTATTATGGCCGTGCTCCCTTTGCGCACGCTCTCTGCGTTCCTTCTCGCGTCTGGCTCTTTCCTGCCTCTCGTTTTCAGCCTCACGTGCTCTTTCTTCCTCACGTGCTCTTTCTTCCGCTCTGAATCTTTCCCATTCTTCTCTTGCTTTGCGGGCCTTTCCATCATACCTGTCAGAAATGATGTTCTCCAGTTTCTGAAGAGGGGCGATGCCGACTAAATGCAATGCCGTGACTAACACAAACATACAGATAAATGACCATGATCCTGTTTGGTTCCCTGTCTGGCTATCGCTTACTGCAAGCACCCCATAAAGAGCAGGATATCCGCAAGCAATCCCATAGCTGATGGCTGTTTCGACTTTTCCCGGAGTGGTTTGTCTGTCAGATCTCCACTCTCTCCAGTCAATGAAAAGATGAGGAATGAACCATCCTAAAATATAGCCTGACATGACCACCATAAAACATACTGTTTCATTCCATTCGCATATCTTTCCGACTGTCTCTGCAAAAAAGGCTGCAATAGAAGAACCCATTGTAGTGTATATTCCCATCTTCAACTCGGGAATCCGTCTGGACACGTGATACAGGATTATTATGACCAGAGTAGGCCATAATATCGTGCAGAGAATAAAGATGATGCTGCCCCACATGCTGGAATAAAGGATATGGGGCAGCGCAGGAAACAGTGCACCGATGATGCTGCTAAGCATACAGGCTATCGAAAACCCACCGACTATATTGATGATCCCGGACAAAACACGCCTATATTTTGAAAATGGTTCATCATACAGCATTTTTTATACACCGCCTCCTTTCTCATGGACTGAACGCAGTCTCATTCTCTTTCGCAAAGATACATCACAATTTCAGAAGCTTTTGATCACATTTATGACGTATTCGTATGCCATAGGACACTTTCCTCTGGTCGCTGTAGGATCGGTATATAGGTGCATCACAACCTCTGCGAAGAACTCGGTACGGTTTTTCGCTCCGTATTCTCCCAGCGAAGTGCCTTCTTTTGAAAATATCCTGTCGAACTCCGGTGTTGCCGATGCCGGACCTTCCGTTCGGTTGATGTCTATGAAATGTCCCATCTCATGATAGAGAACCGTCATCGAGCGAAGTTCTCCGTTGATATATATTTTACTGACCCTGTCATTGAAGCCGTCGATTGCCCAGCCGGACGTAGCATTATAAGCCTTGTTTATTGAGCCCTTTTTGACTATCACATAATCCCAACCGGCTGCTGTGAATCTTGTAGTTACATTCAACGGAAGATTTGCAAATTCCATATCTGCTACAGAATGCAGGTAAGGATCCTCTTCTTCCTCGACTGCAATACCATTCGGGTAATAGATCGCTGCAAGAGCTTCAGAATCAAGGGTGATTATTCCTATCATTATTGCTAATATTGATGCTGTCATTTTTATGTAGTTCATATTTTTTTTCATGAGTTTTCTCCTTTCTCTTTTAGGACACAATTAAGCATAGCATCAATTAAGCATTCAGCGTTATGTTTTTTTTTGAGTTAATATCGTTCATAAATACATATATTTTGATATTATTACGCATTAATTTAGTTCATATATATGTCCTAAGCCGTGTGTCTGTTTCTGCCATCCTTCAGGATGATGACAGCCAAATATAACAGGCTAACCTAGCAGATTGCCGGGTGAAGCATTGTCTTCATCTGGAGAATCGAAGAACGCGTTTTCTGCAACCTCTAAATCTCCCCGGCGAAAAAACTGGGAGGTAAAATCAGTGTGAATATTTCATATTTCAATTAGCCACTCAACACCATCTTCACGTTTCCTGCGGGTAAGGAGCCCTAGTGTGACAGATTTTCTGTTCTACGGTTCAAATGCCCTTATCCGGGCTACCTTCATTTCCACGGATGTCTTTTCACAAAGGGAAACTTTCTTATAAGGAGTCTCAATGCCCTTATCCGGGCTACCTTCATTTCCACAGGCTTTCGTAGACAATGGTTGGAACTACTACATAGGTCTCAATGCCCTTATCCGGGCTACCTTCATTTCCACGGTCAGGAAAGAACTGGATATCAGGGATAGTGAACTGTCTCAATGCCCTTATCCGGGCTACCTTCATTTCCACGGTCAGGTCTGGGAGACCGCAGAAACAGAGGCTTTCAGAGCATCATTTTAAACATAATTGTCAGACAACTCCGAATTTTCGTATTTACATATGAATTTTTGGCTTTTACAAAAACCACGCGGGCTATGTTACGATTTTGTTAACTCATCTATCCAATGATCTTTGCAGATACTGCACACTCTTTTTCGTTCTTTCCTTTTCCCTTAATATAATTCACCTGGGTACCTACACTTAACCGATCGAATTCTCCCTCAGGAAATACGGAATAATGAACAAACAAATCGCCATCTGATGTATCAATAAATCCAAATCCCCTGTCCGGAAAAATGATTTTCATAATTCCAGTGCAAGCGTTTTTACTTTTACCGTCCTGTAGAACACTCGAACTTCTATTCCCTTTACCAGTATCGTTATTTGGACGGAATCCCCCAGCTACTTTATAAGCATAAAGACGTTCCCCTCTTGCAATCGAAGCTATAGACGGCAACTCCTGTCCTAACTCTCTTCCTGGCACCCAGTTACTAGAAAACCATTTATGTGGAGCCGTATCGTTATCACCTGGTCTGGCATCGACGATATATGGATATCTCACATCAATTCCATTAGTTATTTCTATATCAGAAATAATCAATAGATCATCTACCATTACACCTGAGAATATGTCTTTATTTACAACTATATTCTTTTCAAAACTGACGCTGTAATCCCCGGTTTTCTCATCAAATCTTCTGACCGAATTGCTCTCTATTATTATTTTAACGCTCCCTAAGCCAATCGGTTTGCCATGTCCGATTTTATGACAGTAACGACTATCTATATCATTATCCCCCAGGGTAACAGCCCATTTCAGCTCTTCCAGCTGTCCCTTTGTTATTCCATCATAGAAGATGTCAAATTCAAATTGTTCTCCCTTATCAACCAGATCCATAGTGGAGTTTCTAACAGTTTTTTCATTCGTGGGATCCTTATATACCCCTTCTCGAATATCGTGCCAATAGAATTTTCTCCCTTTTAAGAAAATTCCATTTTCATCATATGAATCCGCTCGCTTTCCATTCTTCTTTTCTCCATAAAAAGGAATGTAGGATAGCTTAGGGCCTCCCAATTCTTTGAGAGTCACATCCTTTATTATCTTAGGAACACTGCCGTTTTCTCTGATAGCATCTGTAAATCTTAGTCTGCTGCCTACGCTATCGCTACTACCGACCATACCAAATAAGGTACAGCCTTTACATACTTCTTTTCGACTCTCGCACTTTTTCTTTGAAAGAAGTAGATCATCCATAGTATTATCAAATCTGATACGTCCTATAGCAGCAAGTGAAAACCTTACCATATCCCCGTCTTTCCTAAACCAGACAGGAAGGACGCCCTTGGATATCGCCTGCTCAACACCATTATAAATCTTACCTTTTGATGCATTCCGATTAACCGATGGATCATTATACATTTTGCATAAGTATTTGATGCTTTTTATAAGGGAATTATCAATCTCTTTACATACTACTGTTCCTGTATTCTCAAAAACGCTTTCAAAGTGTTTATTAGTCTGTGGCTTTCCCTTTTCCTTTGGGGGAACTTCACCTATGCAAAGATAACCCTCATGTTCCTGTCCGTTATCTGCAGAAGAAATCTCTTTGATAACCAATCCGACCGGTGTATTTGTCCTGCTGGAAGAATACATTTTTGTAGTATCGTAATATACAAGTTTCCCCTCTCCGATATTGTATAATTCTTCTCGCGTATATCTATGAGCCATTTCGAAGTCATGATTATTAAATGGTTTATACTCTTCATTTTTCATGATCAGCAAATGGCGTTCTGCTTTATATAATTCCCATTTTCCTTCAGCATTTCGAATAAGAATTCCCGGTTTGGCCGCTTCTCTCATTCCTGCACGTTTTGTGATGATTTGTCCTGCTTTTGTCGTAGAAAAACACGAATCGGTCACTGTTTCATATACATTCCTGATAATCCCGCGAATAGAGCTTCCCGGTATAAAGGGTTTCCCCTGTGGATCGCGCATAAAGCCATAATAATGATGATTGTTTTCCACTTTTTTTAACTCCGGTATGGAAATTGGTGATTTTGTAAGCAAGCGGCAATGCAATACTCCACTTAACTCACCCTTTGATACTTCCTCCCTATATGTTTTATCCCAGTTTACTCTGACAAAATTGTACGGATTTATGAAAGATTTATTTGACAGATTCAAATTAGGTTTAGCCATCTTATTTCCCCTCCATAAACTCAACTACACGCCAATCCTCTACAATTGCCTGTCCGGTCTTAGCATACTTCCCCAAGTAGTATCTGATCTTTATTTTAGCATCCGTGATCCTTTCAACAGGAAGATTGTAGGAACCACCGCCTGTAGTAAATACTCTGCCGCCCCCTGATTTTCCAACCTTTTCATCTATATCAAGAAACTGAACCTCATCAAAATGATCCCTCACCTCTTCATCATCAAATATATTTCTGTTGAAGAAATCTTTACCAATATCCAATCTGGAAAGACGCATCTCGCCATTATCACAAAAAACTCTCACTTCAAGGATTTTCTCATCTTTCCCATCAAGTATATCTTTTGTCAACGGCCACTTATCAACTATGTACTCATCCGTCAGGGCTGCAATAATCCAACCTCTCTGTATCCGTTCACTTGCACTATTTAAAAAATCCCGTACAGTCATTTGAACACCTCCTCTATCGCATTGAGGATCACATGATAAACTTCTCCGCTATTTTCCGGCTTGGGCTCTGGAATAGCTTTCCCATCAATTGCAGCAATAGTAAAAATTCCCCGCCCTATCGATGTTTCTCCTCCTATGGAAAGAAAACCAAAGTGGAGATCCGTAAGAGCAGCCGCCAACGCCTTCTTCTCCAAATCCGTCATGGACTCATTAGAATGCCACCCCATTTTAAGATCTGTCTCGCCTCCATAATATGTTTTCTCAGTATATAAGGCTCCATCAACCGTTCCACCCGTAAATCGATCAATTGAATTCCTGGATATGATCTTAAAATCACCGCCTTGGATCAGTGACTCACTAAAGCTTATTTTGGATCTGGCCTTTGAATCCTTCCCCTCTCCTTCAACAAATCCAAATATACTGCCCTTCTCTCCCTTTATTATTCCAAATTCTTTCATTCTTTGGCTGATTGCTCCTGCCCAGGACGTTCCTGGAATAACCGGAATCTGTTCCTTCCCAACAGTGAGCTGTTCCATATCCGGCTCTGATTTTTCTCCCTTTGACACTTTTGTTGTATACCTGCGTAAGGATAAGCCTCCCTTCAACTCCAAATGCAGGGTAATTTCTTTTAATTCCCCATCTTTATTGTTGTCAAATATCTCACTATTGCTCCACTCAATTCCAGTATCATAAAGGTCAAATTTAAGCCATTCCTCTACATTCTTACTCAGATCAAATGTCATCTCGGATACAGTGGCATTACAAATTGATCCATATCCTCTCATGCTTTTTCCGCCAAAAAGAGGTTTCTCATATAGAAACACTCTTGCTATCTCCAGGCCATAGTCTTCGTAAGCATCAGAGGTATAGTTCTGTTCGATGAAGGTGGTAAATTCCACTCCGGGCTCCAAGACCTCCATATCAAACTTCGCACCTTTTTTTGCAGTCTTGTAATCATCTAATGCCACACTGTCTCTGACTGTAATACGCGGAGTTCCTGCAGATATCGTCGCATCATAAAAAACTATGCGGCTCTCACTTATAGATACATCTTCATTTTTTCCACTATTTATATCTACGTCTCCAAAGTATTCTTTTACCTTGTCTTTATCATTTTTTGTAAGGATATCTCTTATAACTCCCGTGATAGATGATGCGGGAATATACGGACACCCATTAGCGTCCCTGATGAGATCTTTATCTGTGCTCTCATTATCTCCGGAGCCTATTGCCAAAGGTGCTGCAAGTTCAAACACGATCTTATAATATTTCTTCTTTGTAATTCTTTGAGCCATCATCATCACCTACCCTTATACTTACGGTCAGTAAGAATAGCCATTACATATTTTGGCCATCTTCTTACTTTTTCAGCCTTATCATCCTGTATGCCAAGCATAGACAAAACCTCGGTTAAATCTTTATCTGACTCAAAGAAAGTGCAATTCAAATCTATATTCCATCCCTCGCTCCCTTGCGTTCTTCCTATCTTCCCAAGGATCTTTCGTCCCTTTTCCCTGGTGTCTCCGGTTTTGAATGAATCTATTCTTTCTCCAAACTTCTTAAAGGCAAGATCATAGTCTTTATCTGCTTCAACGAGGCTTTCCCGTAGCATCAATGCAAATCTTCCTGCCGCTGTATTTGTAACATCTATCTTATCTGCACCATTTATCGCTTGATAGATCTTTCTTTCAAGCCACGTGTCATATATTATTGGGTTTATGATCTGATTAATTGATTCTTTAGCAGAGTCATCCAACTGTTCGCCACAGACTGCCATTTCCCCTATAGATAACTCCTTGACCTCTTCACAATCAAGTTCAGAAGCATCCTTTACGCTAATCTGGCCGTACCCTTCTAATACCCTTTCTCCGACAAAATCAGGTGTCTTTTTCATGTCATCAATCAGGTGAAATACCAAATAGCTCCCGGCCTTGATTGCCGGCATCGCCGGTCGTCTCAAATTCCAAACACTCAAATACCCTGTAGATGTTGTTGTCTGTAGGCTTGATAATATTCCGCTGCTCTCAGTTGCGGTGTCAATACTAAGAGCCTGCTTTACAGTCTCAAATACTTCATCATATTGTACTGTGAGATTTCCCTTGCTATCAATAAATATTGCATCAGCAAGAAAAGTCACTATAATATCTTTCGCTGCCTTAAAACCGTTTTCCTGATCTTTCTGCTGCCTATCCATTTTTATCAGGCGGCATCTTCCATATTGAGCAATCTTCGACTTTCCAAAATAAAGGTCATCTCTGCAGATCAATTCCTTCACTAAAGAAGAATACTTATCTTTTACAATCACTGAACCTGAGAACATCTGTCTGCTCCTCAGTACTTCTACGCTATATAATATTCCTTCCTCTTTATCCTCCGCAGTCTTATGCGTATTTTTGTGGCTATGGTGATATGCAACATCTTTCTTCACTTCAAGTATTCTTAATCCATCGGAAGTCTCAGCAACATATTTTCCCTTCAGTTTTTTAGGCTGATCTCCCGGTTCTGATTTCTTTGAAAGTGAATACTCTTTTACCGTATAAACTAATTTTTTTGTTTTCTTCCTTCTCCCAATATAATCCGGTGCAGGATAATATGTATATTTCCCATCGTAAGGGTATAAATTGCTGAAAATAGTGCTTCCATTCAAGAAAAGATCCTTAAAAGTCTGATCTTCCGGCCCATTTCCTTCTGTCTGAAGATATCTCCCTGCCAAAAGGCCAAGCACTTGTTGCCCGTTAATATAATCCTGTGATTCATCATCCATTGTCTTGGTCAGCATCAGGGGCTGCACATTTTTTATTGCAAAGGACAGACGGACCATTCCATTATTCAACATTTCTTCATTAATCAGACTGTCATCTGTCTTTCTTTTATCGTTTATTTCCACTGTCTCTATCCTGACATTTCCAAGTCCGCGATTTCTTTTAAGTCCTATATGCCTCGTAGCCTTAGCCCCGTTAGAGATCAGATCCCAATCCTCTGTATTGCATGAAAACTCCGCTCTGAACACCATTTCCTCCCCATTAACAGGTGAGAAATGTTTTATCGAACGTGTATAACGCAATGAGCCTTTTTCCGCAACACCATTTTCCATTCGGGTCTGACCCATGATATATGAAAATCGTCCAAGTACCTCCTGCGCATCATAAGCGGGGCATTTATCTCTTCCCGCAATATGCTTTTCCATTAAATATTCAAAGATCTGATCATAGTCACCAATATAAGCATTCTCCAACATAAAACTGCTGCTATGATCATCGCCGCTTACTCCAAAGGCCCTCGCTACATCATCCTCAGAATAAAGACTATATAATGTTGTCTCAACAGCTTCCCTTATGCATCCCTTTATCCTTTTTGCCGGAATGAACGGGAGTCCGCATTCATCGTAACAGGAATCACTATCGACTACACCGGCATACGAATATCCGGATCCAACACAGAGATCTGACTTTAATGTAATTATCAATTCGCCATACTTTCTCTCGCTCACTTCTTCCCCTCATCTCTGAACCACAAGTCATAGCAAAGCGCCATATCATAAATGATGCCTCGCCATTTTTTTTCGTTTTCAACGAGTTTTTTGCTCAGTTTTTCCCATGCTTCCTTATGCTTTTTTTCATCCTTATCCTTAGAATGTCCGTACATTCTGTTCAACTCCATTTGTAAAGGAACAATCCCCTCTTTTGCCGCAGAAATCAATCCCTTGACATTTGTTCTCGTAAAGCATCTGAAGAATTCTAATGCAGTATCTACCTCTTCATAAGTTGTAACTTCCGGACATTCTTTACTATCTTTTTTCCAAAGCAACCACGGTCTGCTGATTATATCTCCGTTTTCATCGTCACGTATCTGTTCTAGCGAAACGCCTGTAGCGCCCTGACATATATGAAAATCGACAAAGGAAGCACATTGTAATTCCTCTTCTTTCATTTTTTGCTTACCGGATTCACAGGCTTCCTCTGCAATCCTGTAGACATCCGCATAAGGGGCATGACTATGAAATACTGCAATTCCGGCACATGCCGATGTACTTTCCTGTTTTTCCAGGTATTCCAGATAACTCTTTGCACAATTAAATGCATCATGGGCATTTACTATGAAATTAATTTCATCACCTGCAGAAACGACTATCCGATATACCTTTTTGCTATCTCCCCCTTGCAGATCCTGCAATGCGTGTTCAACACCATCCTCCACATATATCCTTTGTGTTTCATCTGAAAACTGTCTAAGAGCCTTTATGCAGTCCTCGTAGGTTTTCTTCCCTTCTGTAACCTTCTGCACCTTTGCTCCCATACTGTTTCCATCGATATAAATAACTGCAAGCTGCGATTCAATACCTTTTTCGGTCACGAGATTATCCAACAGATCTTCATTATTACAATAAAAATCCCGTTCGAGTTTAGAAAGCTTGTCATAATCCGATGCTTTCATCCTTTCTGCCTCTTTATAGTACTTCAGAAGCTTTGCTGTACTCTCCTTTGTAAGCTTATCTTCAACACCTTTGGCCTGTATCTGTCTCTTAATCCTGTCTATAGCCTCAATCTTCTCACTGGAATAATCATAATCAACCAGTGGTTGCGATGTTTTTCTATCTACCTGAACGATCGGAAGGCATGACCACGGAGCAATATTGCTCTCTTGAGCCTCATTCTTACGATGCTCCTTATAAAGTCTGGCTCGATCCTCATCAAAAGCATCAAATCCATTAATTCTAATACATGTCCCCAGTACGCGAAGACTTCCGATCCGTTCAGTGACAGTCTTCGTAAACTGATAGGTCACATCCCTGAAGGTCTGCTCATCTCTAAATAAAAGCAGGAAATTTCCACCACCTTCATAAACGATCTCTCCGATATAGCCCTCTTCAAGATGCTTTTCAAAACTATTTCTCGAAAAGCTTACATCACCCTCTTCCTTCCGGTAGTTATATATCTTTCCACCAACGGCATCAGCGCTTTCATATAGGTAATCTTCATAAATATCCCTGATTAACCAGGATCCCCCAACAATTTCCCGTAGCCTATTTGTTCTAAAAATAAACTCTTGCTTCCCCCTGACATCATACATGGCCAATACATAATCCTTCTCCATCTAGCCCTCTATCCTCCTTAATTCGCTAATCATTTAGTTCTAAACCACTCATATCTATTTTGAAAGTCAACGAATTGCAAGATTTTTCAGTATCTTTATGTCTTTTATGAGACTTTTGTTTTCCACGATTTTCAGTAATGCATGAATTATCTTTTTTTATTTCTATGACAGGTTCTTGTATTTGATTCTTATAAGCTTCTAATTCATCTTCCACCTCAAATGTGGGAATAATAGTTTCTTCTGTAATAAAATTAAGGTTTTCTGGGCATTTTTCATCCTTATTCGTATCACAAATAATAAAACTTGCATCCATTTTTTCCTTTGCCAGCCTGTATTTTAGATAAGTGAGCAAAACTATGCGCTCTGATTCTTTATCAATATCAACAAAATATATCTTATTATTTTCATTATTTAATAATTCATTATACTTTAATTTTTCATATATGATCCGCGCTTTTCGGGTTGAATTAATAGCCTTTTCCCCTTGTTGCTGCCTAATTCCATAAGTGTTGATCCGGTACATTCCGGTCGCTTTATCACTCTTAATGAAATCCAGTAATCCGGCGTTATCGAGTTGTTTGTTTCCGCATATGACAATTTTATTTGACTTCTTCCGATTTGTTGTTTTCTTTTTTGCTTCCAGGTTAAAAGCCTGAATAATACCAGCGCACTTCGGATCATCTCTGTTTTTTCTACACTCGTTTAATTTATTTAACAGCTTATAATATGTTTTTATTTTCGTTTTTATTTTCGTTATTGTTTCCAGCTCCTCTGCTACCGTTACTCCAGCATTATCTGTTACTAGATTGTGCGCCAAAATATTACGGTATTCCTGACATTTTGGAGCAAGAGCTATAAGCTGCTTCCAAAACTCATACGTTTCAGTCCCAATACTCTCTATATTCTCATCTAACCTTTTTCTCAGGTTATTCTTCTCTATCAGTTTTGAATAAACATCTCTTCTTTCTGTTTGATTTTTTATGCATTCCGGTTTATCACAATATCTTTCATCTATACTGACAAGCAAGCTTCTCAGTGCCTCACATCCGTTAATAATTGCTCTCCCGTATTGCTTTTGTCTTAAATACCAATTACCAATTCTTAACTGTTTCTCTCCAAATAACAGCTCCTTCCATTCGGCATAGCTTTCACACTGTAATGCCTCTTTTATTACGGTTGAAATATAAAACTTTATATCTCTGGTACTATCTGTTTCGAATTCTATATCATGAGCCAGATTATCCGTAAGCTTGAAGACTCCGTCAAGCGCAGTTTCCATATCAGTAAAGCTGTTGGTCTGAACCGCCCAATCGTAATCTGTCAGGGCTTTTTTCATCTCATCATCCACAAAATCAGGAGTTTCCTCGTCAAGAATCGTACTCAAAGTGTATACCGATCCGGTGTTTCTAAACTCTGATGCTGCGTTCGAAAAATCCAATAAATGAAGTATTTCTTTCATATCGACGATCTGCGCTATTTCTCCATTCTCTTTCGAAACATCCAGATTCCCGTAATATACATGGCTAATCCTGACCTTGTTCTCTGACAAAAGCTTATAATAATTCAACACTACAAGATTATAAATTGGCATGGATCTGAACGAATGAGTAATATCAAAAGCGACGTCAACAACTGTATTTTCTTCACCTGATAGTTCTATTGCGTCTTTCCACGTTTTATTTATCCGATTATAGGTGTCTTTTAATTCCTCTTCAGTAAGTCCATATTTTGTAATACAGACTTTCACTATGGGTTTGCCTTTAATATTCAAATACTCCTTGTAAATTGAGTTAATACGCCTCATAAACTCATCAATCTCTTCACTGGTACTGTCCTTTCCCAATCGCTGAGTTCCCTGTTCTATATACTCCATGTTTTCTCTATGAACCGCATCATCCGATTTAGCTTTATAACTATCATAAAAGGCATCCCATGCAGATTTAACAGTACCTATAACAATAATTACATTTGGATTAAACTCTTCAATTAATGCTTCTGCTACAAAAGGAGATACTATAACTCTTTCTTTTCCTTCAAATCTATAATTTGCTGTCCTGTATTTATTATTACCTAAAGACAAAACCAATATTCTGATTGCTTCAGTCATAAACATTCTTCCTTTACTAATTAAAAAATCCTGTACCTTCCAAACCCAAAACTGGTATTCTTCCCAATGTGTACCAGTTCTCCTGCCAGCAACACATCCAGCAGTTTATCAGACAAGCTTTCCACCCTCATAATTCCCTCGATTCCCTGAAGATTCATGGCTGAATCAGAATGAGTTGAATATCTCCTGACCGATACACCACGGTGCTCCTCTGCCAAAACCGACGGATAATCCACCTCCTCCTGCATAGAATTATCCTCTATCCCTTCAAAGCAGTCCAGCATATATACTCTTCTCCTGGCTGCCTCAAATACAGGCTCTATCGCAAATTCTCTTAAAATCTCTCCCCTGTACTTAAGGGTCAGAGGGGTCTTGAATTTTATTTCTCCGCTATACGGCTCCTTTTTCATCTGTTTTTTTCGAAATGAAATATAGTCCGAAACAGTCGTCACATTGTACTCGGACATGGAAATATCGTTTCCTCTCAGCAGCTCCCGGCCTTTGGTATTAGTTACGGAAACTATCTCGAATCGGCTATGTTCTTTCCCAAGTCCGTTCATTCCCAGAGCATACAGCGCACTCATATACTGACTGAAATACACGATATTCTTGCCAAAGAGGATCAGGTTGAAGTTCCATTCATCTCCCGCCCTAAATTCCTCTCTGTAATCCTCGCATTCCGTAACATATCCTACGCTGTCACCGGAAGACATGAATCTGGGCTGAATCTCCATCTTTGAATACATAGTGCGTCTTACTATACACTCCGTCTCAAAATCGCATTTCTCACACTGTCTGTCGCGGATACAGTTGGCTCTCAACAGCATTTCTCCTAAGCCACCTCGAATAGCCGATGCTTTGTATTTGGGCATGACTGTATCCTCTACCATCCGCAGAGTAAAATGAAGCTTCACGTATCTAATATCAAATATACCTTTACCCATCGCTTATCTGTATTCCCTGAATCCTTCAAAACAAAATTCCACTTCTTTTTTGGGATTTCCGTCATCACCGGCAAGTTCAGTTACCCTGCGTTCCGAGCATGCTGATATTGCTCTAATCCCTCGTTCCCGGAGAAGATTGACAAGTGCAAAAGTCAGTGTGAACTCTCCCTGCACCATTACAGCACTATCAGGATCGCCGTCCAGCATTCCAACTATACGATCCAAAACTTCACCGGCCAAGTTAGCTATGTCTTTTTCAGTTGCTGTACTCGTGACAGCGGGAAAAGGCAAATCTACTACTTTGCCATAAAGTTGTGCCGCCTCTTTTTGCTTTTCAGACCACTTGTCATATGGATGATTAGATAAATTGATAAGCAATGCCTTCGTTCCCCCTTTTGTATTTTATCATATTATAGTTTTTATCGTGTAACCTACTGGTTTAGTTTTTCAGCAGTTTTTCATGAATTTCATCAGCTGCATATTCATATTTCGTCAGTATCATATACCTTGCACTTATTGATGAAGTCATCCCTTTAAAATGACAAGAGGAGGATTCCTCCTCCTCACATCCCACTAGGTCCTGTTGCCTGGGGATTAATTGTAGGATACTGTGTCATGTTCTTGCCTCCTTTGATTAATGAACATGTTGGGATGCCTTTGCAACCATCCACTCAACGTTACATTTCATAGGCAAAGTGATTATAGTACCTCTACCTGCTCCTGCTATCAACACTTTTTTCATTGATGATGCCAATAATACTCATAATATATCATCGTTGTCCCTTCTCTCGGAATCAGCCCGCTCCTTTGTCGGCTGTACAGGGCCCGAGTTATACCCTACCGTACAGTTTTCTTGCGAGCTCTTTTCTATAGGCTTTTCGAAGTTCAGTGGGACGTCTTCCTCCTCGTGCACTTCTGTGTCTTCCGGATTTATTATCGGCCTTTCCGCTATTTCCTTTGGGAAAGGGCAGTAGGGGCCATCATATCTTACGGGTGAAAATTCACGTTTTGGCGGCAGTGGTCTCCCGTACTCGCAATAAAATTGTAATCCGCCGGGCCAGTCTGGGTTGGGCTGTAGTGGCTCGTCTTTCTCCCACCATTCTCTCAAAGCTACTAACGGTGCGGATAAAATATCATTAAAGTTTTTCATTCTTCCCTCCTCCGGTATACAGTCTGATTTACAGTAGCTTACAGGCACAAAAAAAGATGATCACAATATCTATTAGAGTCACAACTGCACACGATTTCGCTACTTTTATTGCCCTCTTCGTCTTGTCGAGATCATCTACATAATCAGCAAGGTTCAACGCCGCATCTCTACCCACCCTTCCCGGAGAGTATACGAGGCCGTCAAGTATATCCACTTTTTCGTACAGTTCCTTTAAATATCTTTCACCGGGATCACAGAAGACCTTCAGCAACAAATACCTGTTAACAGATAAAAGGAGGGCCTCAAATGCACGCAGTTCGTGGAGAATTAACGTGTAACACACATCGCACACCACAATCTGTTCATCTTTGGACATTGCGCCAGTTACTGTATAATCAATCGATACTACATCTGTAGTGGTTTTATCAATAAATCTGATCGCTATGTCGTCTCTTTCAGCCTTCGGTACTCCATTGAGAGGACCGGTTTCCAGCTCATAACAAACGCTCATAAGTTCCCTAAAATCTTCCACGTTCTCTCCCATCTCAAAATCCCGTATATACGTCAGCCCTTTCCTTGACGTCTGATGAATTCCATGCATCAAACAATTTTTCTATTCCAGGTGGTGTTTCCACCCCCTCGCTCAGAGTATACCCACACTCCGGGCACTTTATATATGTTATTGCATCGCAATTCCAGAATTCTATCTTCTCTTTATCAAGACCACATCGAGGACACTTCTTCTGTATTCTTTTAACGTTAGTTATCGGTATCGTTATCTTCCTTTCTTCTGTAATAATCCGAAGATCCATATATGTCTGTATGTTCTCTGATTCGAGTTTCTCCGGTATGGAAATCCTGATTTTTTCTATCAGCTCGTCATAGGATTCCGACTCCATCACAAGACCCACCTTGCCGCACTCAGCCCTGTATTTATTCTTTTCCGAATCCCAGACGATACTTACATCAACGTCCATCACCCAGGAATTCAAGCTTTCGATTATTGGTGCTATTCTCTTTCCTGCCTTTTCTTTTACCTCTTCAAACCATTTATCGAATTTCTCTCTCTGTTTTTCCCTCTCTTCGTTTGTCCAGTTTTCACGAAACACCTTATGTTCAAAGGACAGTTCCTTGAGCATATCCTGTAGGTCTTCTTTAGTATTCCTGGGATGATTCTTCTCTATTTCCTCACGTCTCTTAAGGGAGTTTATTCTGTCCTCTCCCAGCTCCTTGATCTCCTCCGGAGTCAGATTGCTTACTGATACACTCTTTATATCTTCATCAAATATATAGTCTATGTCATACCTATCTCTCATCTATGCTTTTCTCCCTTGGCTCTTCTGTTATGTTCTATATCAAATATGGCACAGCAAGGCGGAAAAAAAAATATACCGCTGGTTTATATACATCCAGCTAAGCCGGCATCCATAGCGGCAGGAAAGATAATCTATGAATACGCATTTTTGATTCATTGTTATTTTCTTCCTACTAAAATATAATAGGAAAATGAATTCATAGGGGGATGCAAATCTCTCCCTATTCCATAGCCTAAGATTAGCGGAGCAAGGAGGTCAGACTTGGACAAGCAGGACATAAGAGAAATAGAACAGAGATGTATAGAAGAAGAGAAAACACTTGTCTTTGATTCGTTTTCTCAAACAGAAGCCCTAAAGCTTGGCTCTTTTATATATGAGAAAGGCAAGACACTTCCCAAACCTGTTGCGATAGAGATAAGAATCAATCATCTACTTGTTTTCTGCTTCTATCCGGACGGAACCAATGAAAATAATACATTGTGGCTTAAAGCAAAAGCGAAGACTGTCGACATGACACAAACGAGTTCACTCCACTTTTGGACAGATGTGCAGCTGTCCGGAAGCTCGCCCGAAAGCAAGCGTATGCCCGAAGCTGAATATGCCTGCTGCGGAGGTGGATTCCCTCTTACCGTAAAGAGCATCGGAGTAGTCGGAACAATCTGTGTTTCAGGACTGCCTCACATGGAAGACCATCAGCTGATAATAGATTCCCTGAAGGAATATCTCAACAAGTGAAACGTTAGCGAATATCCTTAAATATCATACGTTTAAAACGTAGATCGTCTGAATCGGGAAAAAATGATCAGAGGGGGCTTCCGCCCCCTCTGTATCATATCCCACCAGGATGTCATCCATGGTGGTGCCGAATAGTCGGCTCAAGGCGTAGAAGTTATCCACGCTTGGCAGACTTTCGCCACGCTGCCACTTATAGACAGCCTGCTGGGATTCGAATCCCATGCAGTCCTGTTTACCACACTCCGGTTCGTCACAACTCCTATCGCCCCTTTCCCGGAACACGCAGGCTAAATCGATATAGTGTTCATTAATAAAACGCATATGTTTACTTCCTCCTTTTCCTTTGCTTTACTTGAAATACAGGGGCGGGTCTTTCGACCCGCCCTGCCTGTTATGTTATACGTAGTAGATGCCGATATCCCGTATTCGTAGACAACGGGCTGGGCATCACAGCCAGTAGCCGTGATCTGGATCCCAGCCGAATACTCCATCGTCTTCATCGTACATGGCGCGGATGCGTGCTTCCTCCTCTTCCTGGCGACGTCTGCGTTCTTCCTCTTCTTCCATCCAGCGTCTTCTTTCTTCCTCTTCTTCACGTCTTCTCCTGTCTGCTTCATAGCTGTTCCAGTAGTCGTTTGAATAATCTGGTGTGCTTCCTGTACTGCCGCCGGCTGCACTACCTATGATTATCAGGAATATTATGAATCCTATCCAGCCCATTTCTATCTCCTCTCTAACTCGAATGTCCGCAGTGATTTAAGCGACAAAAGCCTATAATTCATATCAATGACCTGATATAAAACTCGTGTTTCAGTTCCCAAGAAAGAAGCATGCTAGTGGTTTTAAGCTTTTTCTCCGGAATATCTGCCATGATGATGGCTTCCATCTTACCATCCTGCACAAGCAACTTCTCGTTACATAGCGGGCAAGTCGTCCGGTAGAACTGCCTTTCATCGCCCTCGATGCAATATGTCTCCTTATGTGTTTCATCCATGAATTTATGGTCACACAGTGGGCATAGAACTTCCCGGTAGTGATACGCCGTTTTCTGGTGTTTTATAGGCTCACTTGATTTCTTTTTCATTTTGGTCTCCTGTTATCCTCGAGCGCCATTCTCCCTTCAACTATGCACACCGATATGGATTACATGTATACGCAAATTCATCATATATCCGACAAAAAGCTGCAACAATAACCCGGTAGTTTAATAATGTCCCAATAACAGTAGGTTATTCGCTGGTTGAGGCTGGTTGGGACAGGGTTGGGACGAGGTTGGGACAGGGATAGTTATAAGTTGGGGCGAGGTTGCTACGGGGTTAAGTCACTTAGGCAGCGAACCCCTCACTATCTATAATCACTTCGTAGCAAGACAGCAACTCGTCTATACTACACGAAAACATATCCGCCAGATTCACTAGATTGTCCAACGATGGTATGGTCTTCTTGTTGCTGGTTCCCTTTGCAGTGTCCAACCATTTGTATACGCTCTGCACCGATTCCAGATAAAGCCTCTGCCTGACTTGCTGTGGCTTTATAGCTAATTCATCCATATGTCTTTTAATATTCTGACAAGTTTTTACATTGTCTATTACCTTCATCCGAATCATTTTCTCACCCCCCTACTGACCTATCAAGCAACATTTAGAAATGTCTCCCCCGGATTATATGGATTGCTATTTATAGACACGATCCTATAAGAGTCCAAATCTGTCTGTATCATCTCCTTCAGAGCCGTTCCATGATTGTATCCGTGTATAAGATCTAAGACACATGGTTCTCTGTTGATAGCAATGATGTTATTAATCGTCCTTTTTGCCTCTGCGCACCTCATTTCGTGAAGATCAATTCGGATCCGTGTCTGTCCTTTTATCTCTCCAATGCTTATTCTTTCCAGTTCTCCTTTTGTAAGAATCATGCTCAGCCGGTCTGTTATTACCTTGTTTTTCATCTTATCCTTCTCCATCTTAATACCCCCTCATCTTATGGCTATATAAAACCCCTATTATATCATATCATAAAAATCTTGATCGCGCAACCCTTTTGTTGATCTCCACTGTCCGCAAAGTCTCACGCCGCTCTGCCCGGGCGCACAGAAGACCGTCCCGCCTCCCCACGGCCAACCAGAATGCTGTCGACCGTGGTGCCAAATAGCCGGCTCAAGGCATACAGGTTGTCCACCGTCGGGAGACTATCTCCCCTTTGCCATTTATATATCGCCTGCGTAGACTCAAGCCCCATATAGTCCGCAACCTCCCAGACTCTCATCTTGTTTTCTTTGCGAAGCTCCTTTATCCTTTTTCCCGTTGCTACAATGTCGATTACCGGATATTGTGTCATAGCCATCTCCTCCTCATCTGTAAATAATTGCCTCTGCTATCCGCGGCGTGAACACCCCAATGAACGCTACCCCTTCTATCGCAAAAACGATAATCCAGATATTTGTCCCCCCAAAGCCCCGGGCAATGCGAGCGACAGGCCCCACATCGGATGGCCTTACCGCCTCTATTTCAGCAAGCTCATACGTAATCCCCCTATTCATGCGCATCCTAAAGGCCGCCTCCCGCCCTATCTCGCTATCCTCTCCTTCCGCCAGCGCCTCATCGAGATGATAGTTAGAGTTGACATCGTATGTCGCCCTATCCACCTCTGCATTTTCCCGATCACTTGTCAGATCGTACGCAAACCAACAATCACTATCTTCAAATTTGACCACATTAAATACATGCTTTATGCAATAAGACACATCGCACTTAACCCCCATCTTATTTGCCACCAGATAGGTAACCATGGAATACTCCGAGCACATAATCCTTCGATCTCCGTAATAAGCCGATACGAAGTTCTCCCGTAGAGAGCCGTCACCATTTTCTTCGATTAACGCAAGGGCCTCCTTGTCGTAATCATATATATCTGTCAGATACTTGCAGATAGCAGCCATCTTCTCGCGGTCTGAAGCGCCTTCTTTTAATCCAGCGGAAATCTCTTTTACCATCCGATCAGTAAGCTCCTCGGCATCCTCTATCTCGAATCCTCTCTCAATTACCGCCCTTATAAAGTTTCTGCCATAGTAAAACTCCACGTCACCCCTGCAAAACATGGCCGCTCCGTCATAAAGGCAGTCCGGCTCATCGCACTCATTTGCCACGTATTCCTCGAAATCCGCCTTTGAGACGATTGTGGATCCATCCCACGACGCCACTGCCCTGTTCCCACGCCTCAGCTGGTCGCACAGCGTCTCGTATATTTCCTCCTGCGGCGTCGCAGCGTACACAGGCTTCTTCCAGGCCAGCGCCGCCACGAAAACGATCATTATTAAAACTATTGCTCTCCTCATCTCTTTAACCTCCGTTCGTCTATAAAAATAGTATCATTCAGGCTTCATAATGTGTTATGAACATATACATGCCATATGTGTTCACATATGGTCGATATATTCATATTTATTTTTAATTTTGGTTCATATATCTGTACCTATTTCTACATATAATTTTATAGAGCAAACAGAAAAAAGTCTTTCACCCACCGGTTGAAAAACTTCTCTAAAGGCTACCAGTACACGTATATGCGCAACCAGCACAATAAATAACCCACAGATTGAATGACCGGATAGAAAGCCGGTCGTAGAATGGGATTATACGGGCCGCCCACCTAATCTTTCTGGCACAGAAAAAGCCAGCTCACGGCATACATGGATAGTGCACAGCCCGTTAACTCACAAAAGAGAGACTTGAAGGAGCATAAACATAATCAAATGGCAGAAAAATCCACGATATACTCATATCCGTACAGATCCTACGATGACGGCCTTTCCGAGTTTTGTCTGGTCTTTGATGCGGATCAGCAATCTTTTTCATTTGAAATCGAAACCCTGTTGGGTTTTGAGGACAGCATAAATGATCCCCAAAAGTATATTAGTAACGTTTTTGAGGACTTTACTGCCTGGATGAACGAGAACGGATACAGAACAGATACCATCATATCCTTTTGGGACTACTTTGACACGGACGGCATCAATCGACATTTCCCTTCTGTAGAGATATCATATGTCGTTTTCAAGACGATGATCCAGGGCTTCATAAACCACGGATCTCAATCTTAACTCTCTCCTATGCTATTGGACGTCCCCACGGATTACCCGCTGGACCGTTTGGAAACATACATTTGTTCGTGTATGCATACATTTGTTCGATTTTACCCCCCCCATCCATCATCCAGCACTATCCCTCGCATGAATAATTGCAGGAAAAGCATGGGTGGCGAACCGGGTGGCGAACGCTTCTAGCCCTTGATAACGCTGCATTTCTCATTCTCAAAAAAACGGTGCATTTTCTACGGAAGACAGAAAATCCGGAAAGGTGTTCCCAAGTCCGTATTATTGGACTGTACATGTGATCCAATAGGAGTAGAAGGAGAAACTCTACATTCTGAACGGAGGAATAATATGAAGCAAGTAGAAGAAAACACCATGGATCTGTTTGATTATCTGAGTGCTAATGGGTTAGACGGAGGATCTCGGCTCGAAGTAGTTAAATTGAATTATGTTCAAAGCGAATTATTAACCTGGAAGGAGCTGTTTTCTGGATTTGATAAGATTTATGCCATTACTTTTTCATCAGGGATCGGTTTCGTTAATGAACTACTCGACTTGTTTTCATATGCGGAGATCATCTTTGGATGCGAAGATGTAATGTCGTTAGGCATTAAGGAAATAATGGCTTATCAGGATGCGTTGATAGAGCGTATACGTGGAGATAAACATGGCATAAAAGATAAAATGATTGACCGAATCAAATCAGGGACGGCTCATTTCTATGTTGCTGAAAAAGTCGTGTCTCACGAAAAGATCTATCTGCTTGAAGGAGAAGCCGGGAAAAAACGCGTGGTTATGGGATCGGCAAACATGTCGTATAACGCCTTTGGGGGAAAGCAGCGCGAGAATATAAGCTATATGGACGGCGAAGAGGCTTTTGACTATTACATGGAAGTATATGATTCGCTAAAGAAAGACAGCGTCGACGAAATCAGTAAGAAAGCCTTGGAATACGCCGATCTATCTGAGAATATTGATGCGATCCCATTCTCCGAGACGGTGAAGTCAAAGGGTGTGGTTGCTATAGAATCAGAGAAGAATGAGGAGGTAAAGTTTGTTCTGGACGTGAGCAAAAAAGCCGAAAAACTTGCTCCTCATATGCCTAAATCCGAAAAAAAGAGCGCAAAAACCCTTATAAGTCCGGATACTATAACGAAAATCCGAAGACATCTTGTTGAGGAAAAGAAGAAGGAACAGGATTTAAGAAGCGAGTATCCACAGTTAAAGATCAACGTTTTAGAGAATACTGCATCTCTCAACGAGGAAGAACTTAACCTTAATCCAGAAAAAGAAGATATACAAAATGATGTGGAACTATTCATGAAATATATGAACGGCTATTCCAAGTTTCATGGTGATGTTGATAGTCTCCAGCTAAGATATTTTGAGTTCGCAAACTGGTTTTTCTGTTCCCCCTTTATGGCGACCATGCGTGATATGGCTGCCAGATATGATCAGAACAGATTGCCGTATCCCGTATTCGGGCTGTTATATGGGCAAAGTAAGGCTGGTAAGACTACGTTCCTGGAGACCTTGTTAAAAATGATGATAGGCCAGAAGCCAAAGGTTTCAGCGCCCGATTTTACGAGATCCAGTATAGAATCATTAAAGAACACCGTAATGGGTGCTCCCATCATTGTGGACGACCTTACAAATACTCGATTTAATCAACACGCGGTTGAAACCATCAAAAATGACGATTTCGGCGTTGCCAGCCACATGACCAATTATTCAGCCGTAGTCATCAGCGCTAATGAAGATGTAAAAGCAGTAGCTCCTGAGATAATTAGAAGGACGGTAATCTGCCGTGTTGAAGCTGGCCTAACCAACACTGAGGTTATGAAGGATAATGTTGTGAGAACCGTTCAACAGAAGGTTGGGACGGCATTCTACAGAGAGTATTTAAGAAGAATGATAGAAATTGTCCAGAATCTGCTCGAAGAACTGAAAGATGACGAAGCTGAATGTGCTCCGGATATCCTGAATTATTCGTCCAAGGTTATAGTTGACATCCTTAATGAGTATTCAGACAATCATCCCGAATATATTAGAGAGCTCAGTCTGGAGAACTATTTCAGCGAGCAGGTTACTGGAAAGTATGCGATAAAAACAATTCGAACTGCCTGGCAGACAAGTAAGGAGTCCTTCAAAGTTCTGAAGAAATCGAATGAGCTTCGTTATAATGCCGGAGCCACATATGAAGCTGATAGAATCATGAAAGAACTACCGGAAAACCTGGAGGCCCATAAGTCGAGAGAATGGATTGTAATGAATCTGGAAACGGCTCAGGACTTCTTTGGCATGCCATTCAAGAAGGGCTTATTTGGCTGATATGGAAGAATCAGCCAACAATGTCTCCTGTTGAAGAAAGGGTCACCCTGTCATAGGCTTTAACCTTGTCATTAGGATGTGGTTCCAACCCAATAATGGTGATATCACCTCGATTTGGTCCGTACACCCAGAAAATCCGACCTGCCGACGGAGTATGGTTTTCTAAATACGACTCCCATACCTTCATTCCGTATCGCTGTGATAAAGAAGAGATTTCATGTGTCTCGAGCCCGGGATGGCGCGGATTGTTTGAAAGCAAGCTCATGGCTTTTCCAAGTTTTTTATATAAAGCCTGCTCATCTTTATTCGCCTTCCCAGCGTCAACTTTCCCACAGAGGCCATCCCATAGATCTTTCATTTCCGGAATACCCAAACGAATCTTATTCACAGGTCACTCCGTAAAAGCAGAAAGGTCTATAGCGTCCGACACAACGCCTTGTTTCATATTGCTGATAGACTCATCCATCATAGCTAAGGTGTTTGTGGATACCTGGAATGGAGCAGTAAGCTCTCTGGGTTCCAAGACGATAACACCGTCCTCCATTTCCTGAACATGGAAGTATTCGAAATGCGTATTGCGCAAAGTCACCCGTTTTTTTGAATCTATCTTTGCATCATATTCTCTAACAGCTACGCTCATATCTTACCTCCAGTGGGATTTGTGCCATGTGGGATATCCCACTTCTATTGTATTACATTATGTGTTTTTGTCAAACCCGAAGTAGTTCTATCGAATCTCTTCTTGCTTAAGATTCGAGAAAACTTCTTCGCTGGTGTAATACTCGCCTGCCTTTATCTCTTCCATGGCCCTCTTTATGGCATTCTTTTCTTCTTTTGTAACCCTTGTGTAGTCCGGATCCTATACCCTTATAAGCAAGGATCGCAGAAATGAAACAACTCGTTTTTTACTCATTTTTCAGGTCCCTCTCCTACTCTATCCTTTTAAGTTCACACCCTTGCTGAATTCGATATCTGCATTCATAGTCATCATTCCATGTTTTTTCCTGATTTAGGTCATCCGCAAGAACACTTATATGTAACATCCTGGTAAAACGCGTAAGCTCCATTGTAATTATTCTTTTGTCCGTACCATCTGTCACCCTGTATACATAGCATTTGTCCGGACCCGTATATTTCAGTTTTTCTTCAGTGTTCCGTACTTCTTGATAAACTTCTTTTATCTCCCATCTCGTCTTTAATGCTTCGATATGCGCTCCTACTCTACGTCTTCTGAGTCTCATGACATGCCTGGGCGGCTCACTACCAAGCTTTCTTTCGCATTTGCGTTCGTATAGCCTATGACGCTCATAGCCTTCTTCTATATTGTCGAGCTGCATTATATCTACCTCATCAGCTTCATATTTGTAATAAATACCTACAAATTGACCTCTCCTTATAGCAAGGCTTATTTCATGATCCGCATGGCACTTAGGACAATACGATACGAAATTGTAATAATAATTTGCATTCCCACGGTCACAGTAATCTCCGACATAAAAGTCCTCTAACAATCTCTCATAGTCCTTGGTCTGCTCTTCAAACACCACAGTATTGCCACAGGCAGTGCATATATATTCTCCCCGGAAACTATCAAACATTCCCATAATTCTGCTGTTCCCCTGTAATAGTCATAAATTCCTCCAATAATCTAGAGTAGCGGGAGCATTCTCTCCACCGTCCTAACCCTAACCTCGTCATAGCCACTGATATGGTTTAGATCCATCATCTCCGGCGTCGCAATCCCTACCCTCTCGAGAAGCCGATCATAGGATTCCGACTCCAAAACGAGACCGATCTTATCGCCGATAGCAACATATACTTCAGCTTCTTCGTCCCATATTATCCTTATATCGATAGACTTTAACGTATTATCCACTTCGGTGAGGTCCTAAATATCCTTGTCCCGTAAATACTGCGGGCACCTCTTTTCAGCCACTCCGAAAACTGTTTTTAGATAAATATCAAACAGCTCCTTATCTGAATAATCCTTTTCATCGGTCAAGGCAGTGAATTCATTAAATGCCTCCGCATCCAGTGAACTCCAGAAAATGTCTTCGTTATACATGCACAGGGCTTGCGATATACCGCCGAGGTATATCCTCAAATCTCTATATGAGCCCTGATTTCCAAAGAACATTCCCGGTCGCCTTTGTATTTCCTTAAGCCTCTTTAGGATAGCCGCCGTCCTGTCTTCCTCAGGATAAACCCGGAATACCGGCTTATGCATATCTCCCCAGAAAGCTTTATCGTACTCGGATGACAAAGTGACACTCTTTCCGCAGCAACAGGTTACTGTTTTCAGGATACCAAATCCATCCGAGACAAAACGGTATTCATATTGTGCAGGTGTCATACCGCCATGCCTTTCCAGGCAGCCTTTATGTTCCTTCTTAAATCTGTTTAGCTGCTGTAAGTCCTCTCCCCCTATGACAAATTCCACTTTTTCTGCCTGTTTTTCCGCAATCATTTCTCCTCCCCTTCTTTTCCGTACTATAACATGCAAAGAAACGTATACTATCGCAGCTATTTCTCTAAAAACAGGAGCTATCCTATTTCCTATCCCGTGGAACAAACGTCTCCGCCAGTCTTTTCGCCCTTTCCGGCGTAAGCCTTGCGGATTCTTCCCCCAATTCTACAAAAGGTTCCGACTCTAAGTTCCTAAACCACTCGCGAGTCTCATCTGTTACGGGTTTACACTCAAAGTCCTTAATTCCTTCCTGCATTCTCTTTGTAAAGTCCTTATCTCAGCATGTATCCTTATATTTGAGGCTTCATCAGTATTCGTTTATATTGGTCCCTTGAATCCTTGACTATTCGGAGTTCCCCTTTTTCAATCATGTGGTCTATGCGTCTATCCAACCAGCAGCAATTTACTATGACCCCATCCATATAGAATCCATATACAATATCTGCCTGCTTAATTTCCCCATCCGGAATATGCTTTCGGATCATGAAATCATAGAAATCCTCATTTACGCTTACAACACTTCCCGAGATCAGCGCCCGGAGCGGAGCATTCTCTTTCTTTAGCTCGTGCCACCGCTCGGCATATGTACAAATTGCCTCCCCTCTCAACTCTTTACTGCAGGAGCCGATCGTTTTCAGACCCTCCGGCTCCATTGCAGACCATGTTGTAACGGCTCGGCTCCCGGACGAATTAAGAGTCCCTAAAGGCGGTTCTGCGATATATACCCTGTTCTCTCTCCCCTTTATTACCGAACACAGATGAAGCATACCGCACACATCTTCTGCCGTACGTCCAACCCACATCCGAATATCGATCCTTTCGTTCAGAAAATCAATAAACCGCGACCATTCACGCAGATTTGCCTCCCCAAAATAAAGAGCGCCTTCTTCCTCATCCGCAAACTCAAGATCGTCATCGAACTTGCGAAACATTATCATCTGCTCAGGCAAGGCGGTTCTATATTCACCCGTTATCTCATTATCAATTTCCCCTAAATCCAGCATGAATTGAAGGGAAACAAACTCACTTCTCGCATCATCAAGAAAAATGCCATTTTCTTTCCCTGCTGCAATGACATTTCCCATTGTTGAATCGTTAAACGCCACTTCAAGCATCGTTTTCTTCTCCTATCATGCTGGAAACGTTTGACGGGTACTCTATACTTAAAATAATACGCTGTTGTACGCCATAGACAATAAACCATTGGTTGAATTCTCAATGATTTATTATGGTTGATTCGAGATGTTGCATCTGCCTATTATTTCAGGAGTTTTTTACTGAAGCCCTCAAAAAAATGTATCAAGAATTATTCGGCTGTCAAGCTTTCCTTTGAGGGTGATACGCATTCTTGTAGGGATGTTAGCCTTTGTCCACCATTTTTATAAATTCATAAATTAAGCCTCGATACTCATCTAAAGCATATGTCTCGTTTTTTGCCGTAACCGCATCGGCAAGGCTTACAACTTTAGTCCCGTGAGCCGCTTTATTCCTCTTGGGTGCAACGTCGCTAATTTTCTTACCAAAATCCTTAATCCCGTTAATAACTTCTATACCAAGTTTGTTTTTAAAATAATCATAGAACTTTTGAGGATTGTCACCTTCTAGAACCCTCCCCATCTTTCCAAGTTCACAGCTTTTTTTCATACTGTATGAGCCTTTAATTCTATTCGTCAGGTATTCTATCGACTCTTTATTAAAGTATTCAGTGAAATATGTTTTGTCAAAGGATTTATGTTCATTACAAATAAAGTACTCGTTCACATATGGAATATAGAAGCAGTTATTTAACAAGCTTTCTAGCGCCTTATAATACAATAATGCAACAAAACTATAGTCCAACTCTTCTTTCTCTTCTTTTCCATCAACATATTTGCCATATAAGAATTCTGCGGATGACAGCATGGTCTTAAACTCATCAAGTTTGAATTGTTCAAATCTCTCTTTCGTCGCCAACAACCCATTGATCTCTTTCAAATTCTGGATATTATCATTCTTATCCGTTAAGTTTTTCGATATTGTATCAACTAATGAATCCATACATTTATCAAGACGTTCAACGGCATGTTGTGGGAAGACGCTCTCTTCGCAAAGCTGCACTGACAACTCTCTCTTTTTTTTCATCATATTCTCTATTGTATTCTCGTCTTGCAAGTAAAGAATACGTTCAAATAGATCACATATTTTTTCTACGCGGCTAAAACTTTTCTCCTGTTCATCTTCCGCTCTAATGATGCTTTCAAGCTTTACTTTATTATATTCCCTATCGAATACTCTATAATGCTTGTATGTGTATTTAAGAATCTGTCCTCTTAAATCGTGATAGGCATCAGATAACTCTTCTAGAGTTTCTATCTCATCTACAAAGTCATCCTTTTTTTCTTCTATCACATAATTCAAAATATCTATCAAAAAAGACAATGGAATTAATGCATATGACAGCGCATATTTCAAAGCAACTGCAAGGCTTGATTCACCATCGTTGTTCTTAAATTCTTCTCTTAATTGACCTATAACCACTGTATTACATATCCTATACTCATCTATCAGGAATTCATGATCATGGTCTTTGACATTGCCCAGTTTGCTGATTTGCCTATCAAGACCATCTTTAATTAATCGTAGTATTTTTGTGATTTCTGGCGATTCCGAATAAATTATTCCTTCAGTTCTTAGGTCAACTGTTTCCGAAAATTCATTAATCCAAAAGGAATAGAATAATTTGTTCAAATAGAGGTAAATATAGAATATACACCAGTTTAACTTATCCCTATCACCTAATATCCTATACATTCCAAAGAACATCTCGCACGCCCTATAATCATAAGGCATGGTTAAACTATCTAATCGATCAAATTCATTTCGATAATCTATCTCCTCACCACTATTATAAACATAGTGGGTTTTTCCCCCAATCAGCTCCTTATATAAACCGAAACCTCCCCACCGAAGTACATCATAAATAAAAGAACTCTTCTCCAATTGTTCTCGTTTCTTATATATATGTTCAGATGATTCTATAAGACTTTTTATTTCATTTAGGTAATACTCCAGTCTTTCATTAAAGAACATCGCAAATAACAAATGGTCTGTTGCGTACTTTTGGAATACTTTTATTTTTTCAGGTGTAATTTCTCCCGGAAACACCGTTTGGATAAGGTCTTTATCTATATCTTTATCAAAAACTGTGATGCTCTTTTCGTTCAATTTGTCACAGAACAAAGCGTATTCTTTATCCAACAAACTCCCATATTTCTCGATCTTTCGTTTAAACGCATCAACTGTTTCACTAGGTACACTGCTCCTGAAAGAAAGATTCTCTCGCAGTAGAACTTCCCTCATAATTCTTTTGTTGTTTTCGTCTATTTCTCTTGCCATATCATTCATATATTATGTCCCTCAAAAAAACAGTACGCCCAACGCCCCTTTTTATCACAATCTCATACAGCACAGTGGTCGATATCTTTCAAAATAGACAACTGTCTCCTCAACTACTTTCCTCAAGCTACCCTTTCGCCTCCAAAAGATTAAGAGCAAAATCTATATGTTAGTGTGTCATAAAGAGCTTTAGAATACAATATAGAAACACCGCACAGTTAGTATAAACCACCGCCGCAGCTACTCTTGCTATTTTTATTGTCCTTTCCGACTTTCCGAGATCCTCCACATAATCAGCAAGGTTCATCACTGCATCTCTGCCTACCTTTCCCGGAGAAGATACGAGACCGTCAAGTGTATCCACTTTTCCGTATAGCTCCTTTATATATCTTTTACAGGGATCACAGAAAACCCTCAGCAGCGGACTCCTGTAAACAGCTAAAAGGAGTGCCTCAAATGCACGAAGTTTGTGGAATATCAACGTGTAACACGCATCACACACCACTATCTGTTCGTCTCTGGACATCCCGTCGCGTATTTTCAAGTCATACGATACTGTCTCCGATGTAGCTTTATCTATATATCTGCATACTATATTGCGTCTTTCAGCCCGCGGTACTCCCTTGAGAGGACCGACTTCCAGCTCATAACAAACGTCCATAAGGTCTCTTAACTCACCCATGCTCTCTCCCTCCTCACCACGCAGTAGGCCCACCAGATTGCCGACCGCATATGAGATTTTTGCCGGTAGCTAACGCGCTTTTTCATTGCCCCTGTTGTTTTGGTTATAAAATAATGAGCCATCTGCTTACCTATTCCATCTACACCGTCCAAAGGTGAGGATTCACCTCCGGATCGATGTTCCACCAGGATATCCTCCATGGTGGTGCCGAATAGTCGGCTCAGGGCGAATAGGTTGTCCACTGTCGGAAGGCTCTCACCTCTCTGCCATTTATATACGGCCTGCTGGGACTCAAACCCCATGTATGTTGCTATGTCCAGTACTTTTATGTGGTTTTCTTTTCGGAGATCTCTGATCCGGTTGCCCGTTGCTTCCATGTCTATCGTAGGATATACGTTCATGTTTTGACCCTCCCGTTATTCTGTTCTCATCCGCTACATACAAATTGTAATATAGCTGTACCGTCGACCGTTAGGAACGTTTCAAACAGATATACATCCTTATTTTGTTAAATCTATTCGCGATTTCTTCAGAATTTAGTTCATATATATGTACTTATACTGTATCACTATTTTCGCATACGTGAACTGCTGGTTTTTTTGAATAATAGAAAACAACTACCACATACCTTTAGGTGACAATGCCATTAAGTTAAGCGGTTTCTAACAACAAAATACCCCCTTGTCTCTCTCTTGAAAAGAAGGCTGGGTGTGTTTTCTTATCTTAATTCATAAAAGAAGTGGCCGCTGTAGCGACCTCTCTTGAACTTATTCGGTTTGGATTACCTATTAAGGCTTTTCATAAGTGACTCGCGATAATCTAGATCATCCTCGGCCTTTTGAAGAGGCCGTTTATCTCCCTATTTCATAAGATGCTAATAAAGCTTAGGCCGATCAAAGCTGGAGAACCTCCTTGAGTTTGGCGTATAATTCTTCTTCGTTATAAGAAGTTTCTATCACCGATCCCGGAAATCGTCCGTTTTTCTCGATATTTTCCTTGTCCTTTTCTGTGAATCCCTTGAACGGCACTATGGTTTTGTCATCCAGGCTTTCATCGAAGAGATCTATGATGCCTGTTATATTTTTGTCGTTTTCTATTTCTCTTTTGACCGTCCCTATCTCAAACAGACTGTCGGGAAATTCGAAGTAGTTTTTCATGTTTATCTCCTTTTCTACTAAGTGTGCTATGATACGGCGACAGCGGATCCGTGATGTCCCCGAATTCATGATGCTCGTTCAGCTTAATCACATAACCTACAATTAATGAAAGCGAGGATCATGCACAGAACAGCAAACTTGATCAGATGGAATACGAGACATTGATATTTCTGTATCAAGACCTTCTTCTATAATCATTATCAGTTCTTCATCGGACATATTCTGTAATATGTCTGATATCTCACTGTCTTTATCGAGTTTATTTTGCCGGATATAATTATCCAGCCTCCCGATGCTCACAGGTCGTCCAAAATAGTATTCAAACTCATCTAATAGCGTTTTGCTGATTTCAAGATGTCTATCTCTATAGTCCATGCAACTCACTCACCCCACTATCTGCCCCACTAAAAAACAGAAGACGGATAGTATTTCCTCTTGTCAATATATGGGTTTTCGATCATGCAGATCGCAGTGTCATCAAAACCTTCTTTTGCCGACACTTCATTGCGAAGGCCGGATGTTATAATTTCCGATAATTCAACATCGGACAATCCGCTTAATATGACATCCATATTTGACACAGCATCATGAACTCTCTGTCGAATATAATTCTCAATACGCCAATCCGGCAGTTGTTTGCCGTAATATTTTTCGAAGTCAGCCATCAACATTCTATCAATAGTGATGTCTCGATTGTTGAAAACTATTCTACAATACTCCATGTGTACGCTCTTAAAACCTGTAGCACATAAATTGATGCCCATCATATCACCTCTGATAGCTATAGCTCAGCTCCGTAACTTTTATTGCGAGTAAATATCTTCATTATGGCTATCAAAGAATGTTCGATAATATTTTCAATGTCTGTGATACCGAGCTGTCCTGCCACTTCCGGAATCCTGTACTCCTGGGATTTGTCTGCGATATACTTATTATAAATATAGGTATCTATATCGTTTTGACATAAATCCCACCCATTATACCTCTTAAAATCCACGAGGTATTGGTCGTTAACCGCTATATTTTTCCCCCTGTAATTTATGATCATCATAGCACCTCATAGCTGGGATTACACAAATATCCTCTTATTATAAACAGTAGAGCTTCATGAACGGTATTTTCAATGTCTTCTTTAGTTAGTGAGGCTGCGATGCTCGGGATCTCATTTTCGCGAGATTTATCCCATATGTATTTGTTGTAGACATATGTATCTATATCATCCGTTGAAAACTTCCACATGTTAAATTTGTTGTAGTCTTCAATAAGTTTGCTGTTAATATCTATATCTTTTCCTCTGTAATATACGATCATTTTTCTGGTTTTGTTTGTTGCACATGCGCATCATTGTGTCATTTCCCTGAATATCCTGTACAACTCATTTTCTGCCTTCTCTTCCTTTTTCCTGAATTCTTCCTGCACCTCGAAAAGACCTTTGAATCCTTCAACAATGGCCCCATCCTCAAGCAGCAGTTCAGCGTGGTCCGCCAACTTTATTATCGTCAGAAAGACTTCGTACACGGCATCGGACACATCATTTACACGTACAGGTCCCAGATAATCCATTTCCTCAGCGATCATAACACTCAGTCTCTTTGAAAGATTCTTAAAAACAGAATGCCTCGCCTCTCCACTCAGGCCCTTCATTGCCATGGATAGTGTATGATTATCAATTTCCCTAAGGAATCGCTGTATGCCGCGATCATCAAGAGTCCGCAGGATATGATCGGTCACCTTGATCAGGAAATATCTGTTGTCTTCAGGCTCGAGAGCGATGTCTCCCTCGTAGTACTTTTCGACCACGCTGAGATCTATTTTATCCTGTTTATCCTCTTTTTTTTCATCAGTCTCCGGCTGTTCCTCTTCTTTTCTGTATATTTCTACAGTTTCGTCCGGAACGAACGCGAGTAGCTTCTCTTCAATGATCCTGGGATTATCTGATGCCTGAATCCCAAGAATCCCGATCATGTAAACCAGATAAGTAAGACCCTTAAAACCCCGCATCCCTTCGGCGTAGTATTTAGCAAGGCATACTTCTTCTACAAGCTCCGGGTCTGTACCATCAACGATGAGCATTATCATACCCTTTAGATATGAATATGGCTTTTCTTCTTCCAACTCCATCGCTTTGTTCTCCAGCGAGAGCAACCCCTCCCTCCGGGCAACCCCACAGAGCATATACATTGTTTTTACGGCAGCAGCAAGCTCCATCATCCCTTCTTCTTTTTTTTGATTGTCAGTAGCCTCACGAATTTCCTCGTTGCACGACCTAAGCTCCGAAAAAATAAAGTCTCTCATCTCTCCCCCTCAACTTCGATATCGGTTTTTTATATATTATATCAATGTCAGTCTATTTCACGCCATGTATGATTGGTCGTATCAACACAAACAAACTTTTCATTTCCCTTTGGAGTTCCGTTGGGATATGTGGAAAAGTTATCAAGTGTCAGCAGGTGGTCTTCTTCCAGCGGAGCATCCACCGGAGTATGACCGACGACCTGCATATATCCTTCTGGAAATAGCTCTAAAGTTCCACGTTGCGGACGGGCCCATATAGGAGTGTCATCCTCCCACATTTCCTTTTCGCCCATGCTGTTTATCTGTTTAATGATGTGTATCAGATCATACCCTGATGCATCGTCTATCAGGCCAAAATATCTGTGTACAAACGACTTGGTAAGGCCGCCATGACAGAAAATCACATTATCTATCATATGGATATATGCGCATTTGGCGGCAGTTATCTCTTTCTTGAGCCGCTGGACACCATCTACTGCCGTATCTCTTGCAGACCATGAATATCCCGTTTCCATAGCATTCCAGATATAGCTCAGGTCATGGTTCCCATAGCACAACAATGTGTTAGGATGCTTTTTCACGAATTCAACCGCTGCATCATAGGTGTCTTTGTATAGATCCAGGTTCTTGTCACAATTCCAGTCATCCGCCAGATCCCCCAGCATCACTATCTTGTCGAATTCATTCGTATCTACCAGTTCATCTGCCGTCTCAAACATCCACGGCTTAAGATGTACATCGGGGATCACAAAAACTTTACTCAATTTGTATCCTCCCTGTGTCTCTTGAGTTCGATTCAGTATCAAATATGACACTGTAAAGCGGAAAACGGGTAAAACAGAGGTTTATCCCACTTTTATACTCTGCTGTCCTCGTTTCCATCATCTGCATCACTCTTTAACCCCAGCCTTTTTTCATACTCCCGATAACGCCGGTTTGATGTTTCCATAAATTCATCTATATCGCTAATACCATAATTCGTTGCGAAGTATATATCCGGATTCTCTTTCCATCTCTCCCATTCGTCATCTGAAATAGGTTCCGAAGGCATACTGTCCAGTCTCTCTTCCTCATCCGCTAGATAATTGGCAAGATCTTTAAGATTGTTGAACCCTCTGCCATCATCACCTATGATATGGTTATCTTTCATTTTACGATCTATCCTTTCATAAAATGAATAGTCATAGTCTTTCGACATGAACATATCCTCTATTTCTGACACATAGAACGTAATCATGTTACGAACACGTATTATTATTTCGTTACTTCTATCAAGTTTTACATATTCATTAAATGCATCCATTTTTCTCTCCTTGGTCAGGTGACAGATCGTTCTTGTTTCAAGTTCATATCCATTATAGTCTTTCTGTGATATTTCCAAACTAAACCAGTAGTTTATCCATATTTCTTTTCTCCGCCTATGGGTATGCTCATAAAATGCTGTTTAGCATCAAGCACTCGTAATCAGATGTTTTTCAGGATTTTTATTACGTCTGTATCCGTTAGCCCAGTCCTTGCTGATGTAAGATAAAGATGAGGGGTACTGGCTCCTCTTTCGAATAGGGTCGAATCATCATCCAGTATGATATAGCTGTCCTCCGGATGCCTTCGCAGATAATGATCGATTTCTTTCGTCCTGCTCCCATCCGGGGCTGTACCGGTCTTATCAAGCTCTTTGATGCCTGTCGGCTCTAATGATTTGATCAAATCGTCAATATGCACTGCGGTAGTTCCGTCCCGTGCTATCCCGTTCCGCCAGGTTGATGATAGTACAATCTTTGGATCCGGAAGTTTTGACAGCAGTTTGCAAAATGCTGCCACACACGTTGGATTTAGGGAGTAAAGCTTTCGCCCCCAGTCTGCTTCCGTATTCAGAACACCATCCACATCAAGAAATACGTACATTTGTCCCCCTTTACTCTATGATCCCGACAGGATATAGATCACCGTCTGGAAGCACAGGCACTTTCTCCTCAACATTCTCTTCCGTAACTTCCTTCCTGTCCCCAGGCTCCAATTTGATTGTCCCGGAAAAAGTTCGTACATATAACACGACGTCCCCTATGTTTTCAATAAAAAAGGGCATTCCATCTGTTTCCTGGCTATAAAACTCAATGTTCTGATAATGGGGAAAATATCTAATATCAATACGATAATCACCCTCCACGCCGATAAGGTAGCTATCCTGTAACATGCCCACATGGGGACATCCATCGAATTCAAGAGGTTTCTTCTTCTTCGCGTCTGTTGGAATATAGTAAAGCGAATGAAAATAATAGTCACAGAAGTTCGCCAACACTAATAATACCTTTCCAGATTCAATTCCAGGATATTCTATAGTGTCCTTGTATTTCTTTTTTATTATATTGTATTCAGGAACAATATCCGGTTGCTCATCCTGCTTGCTGAATCTGCAATATGCAAGCGGGCAGTGATACACGCTGTTCCTCGTCATCATAATCAACTCATCCGATTCCTCATCAATATGGATAGCCTGTACAGCAGTCGTGTTTATATAAGTTGCATCCTGAAGATGTTTATGCCCTGTTACGATACCATGACCCTGGAGATATGTTTCTCCTTTGATTACATGCTCATCAATAAACCAATAGTGGAGCTGCAGCTTCCTGCCGTTCTCATGAGAAGCAAGGTTCAAGATATAGGATTCCATTGTTTTCCTTCCAACATCACCAAGTCTTTCTCCCTGTATAATATTTCTATGGACGGCCATTTCAATATACTTACCTTCGTATGAGAAAGAAAGCTTTGTTACAGCACCATAGTCCCTTACAACACCGCGGATATCAAATTTTTCTGAATATATTTCCACCTCTTCTTTGAGCATCGTCTTAGACATAATCAGCCTCCCTACTCCTTATCTGCGGTTTATAACCGTCTCCCTGTTCAAGCGCTGCCATCCGCATCTTGCAAGCGCCCCTTCTTTAGCTTCCTCCAGAGTCTTATACGCCCGTATAAAATGCCCATAGTCGTTGATATCGTCGTTATGCAATGTCGGACGATCCTCCCGCGCCAGACCTATTTCACAATGATTATTGGGCTTGGGATACTTAAGCGGTCCTTTCACATCAAAGTATCGTTTCATATGCAAGATGTATGCTTCGACCGGAGAATGGGTGCTGACCCCCATAGGTTCTATCTCCTTTAACTGATACTGAATCGTCCACTTACAGCAATAAATCTTATCCTCGTCTTTTCTGAAGAGGAGACAGTACAATCCTTCTGTTCCGTTACAGGGCATGTTATTGGGATGAACAGGCTTCCAGATCAAGTCCTCTTCATGGAGACGTTTTTTCTCCCATTTCTCTTCTTTGATCCGCCTTATCTCTTCCTGCGTCATGCCCTCATTCCATTTCCTGAGTGCAAGTTCCTCACAACCGGGATCGTCCCCGCTCTCTCTGTCATAGATGGACTGGCAGATACCTCTTCCGCATTGCTTGCAGATTATGTGGGTATCCAACTCTCCCATTCCGCCAATTTGCATCACCTTTGGTTCGCCGCCACACGTACATTCATTAAGCCGTTCAAAATAATCTATAATTTCCTTAGGACTTTTTCCGTTCATGTAACCCTTTATTTTATGAAACGGGGTATAGTATGTAACATCAAGTTCCTTCACTTTTTTGCGGTATTCTTTCTCATGTCCAGGTGTCGTCTTAAACATCGTGTCTCCCGTATATAGCTCCTCAGTCTCCTACTTTCCGTATCGGTCGTATATCACGTAGATTCCTTCTTCTTCCCTTTTAGAGTTTTGGCATTCCTGAATTATCCCGATACGACTGGCATCTTATGATACATATCTTATCGTTTCTGTGCTGTCTCCGGCTCTCTTCACCCCCCTTTAACATAGCGACCCTTTACTCCTTACGAAATATGGATAGTATTGCCTTAACCAGGCGGTATAATCCATACCAGTAAAGGATGTATATTTGTGGAAAGACAAGAAACGATATTAAAAAAAGCGCTATCACCCATTCAAACCCTGAATTCACGGCTCATTCACCTCCTCAGTAAGTCATCAGCACAAGAAACAAAACAATTAAAAGATAGATTTTTATCAATATTCCCATGTATTGTCCCTCCATCGTCTTTTGTCCTTGTTTACTGCTCAGTAACTAATATGACACCATAGGGGAGGAAATAAAATAAACCAGTGGTTAATCTACATCCACCACGCCAGATTTCATGCCGTAAAAAAACAAAGGCGGGCTTGACAGGGTATACGAATACGATGGATACTATTACACGTTTGTTGGTATGGGAGATAATGGATTTATAGTAACCGCATTTCCAACAAAAAAATAAAGGAGCGCGTTATGAAAACTGTAAGAATAAAATATGATTTTTCCCATGGCCCAATATGGAAAGATGTGCTCAACTTAAGCACTGGAAAGTGGTCAACTGGCATAAGCGTAATAGACAATGATATGGCTTTATCTGTTCTGGACGAAGAAGCCGAAAAGGAATATACTTCCTTGTATTCGTTTGACAATGATGGAGTTCTTCATTTTAACGACAAAATGTATAGGCAGAAGAAAAACAATCTTCTATCCCTTGTACAGACCATTATTATAAGAATTAACGCACTAAATGATGGAAGCTATGTGGTGGTTGACGAGGAAACTCCTAAATTACTTCAAGAATAACAGTGAATCACAAAATGCTCTCAACCGTAGTTGGGAGCATTATTTTTTTGCCTAATAAATCAGCAAGGCATAAGAAAAGAGCCGATTATCAAAATCGACTCTTATCTTAATGACATTGGGTTTTTGACCCGTCCCGCCATTATGTTTCTAGTGGTAGATGGTGTTATGGCTGCTTCACCCACAGATATGGACCGTCTAGGACAACTTCGAGCCCGGTAACAGTGACGTTCTTCGTTACCTTCTCGTCACAAATCTGCACTTTGAGAATATCTTGTTGATGAGGAGATGATTTATTATCTGTTTGTGGGAATGCATGGTATAAATGACGGACTAGACGGTTTCACTTGCTACAGAGGGGCAAAACATCATATTTACGGACCACAGTCGTGATCAGAATCCTCGCCGAATACCCCGTCATCCTCGTTTGTCATCAGAACTATTCAGGACGAACCGTCGTTGAGGATTAGTTGTTTGCAGCATCAGAAATATCATTTTTTAGAGAATGTATGATGGCCTGCTCTTTGCGCTGCTGGTTGCTTTCATAGCCCATGTCGCGAGTGCCCGTGTTAAAGTCGATGCTTACCCGACTGAGATTGTTGTTTTTCTGCTGTTTCTCTTTCTTTTTTGTCTTATGTGACATGTCGACTACCCACATTCATAGAAAGCTCTGAAATGAGACACGCTTCTTACTTATTCAAGCATCAACCCTTCATAGAATTCTACCGCCCCTCGTATCTCTCTGTCCGTAGGATGGCCTTTCTGTATGCCGCCCACGAGCTTGAAGAGGCCGAAGGTATCGAACCCATAGCAACCATATTCTCCGAGCCACTTACAACCTTTGCTTTCCGCTATCTCTCGGACCTCTTTCGTGTACTTGTCCGATCCATTACCGCAAGTGTAGATCCCGAATGTCCTTATGGCATGAGGAAGCCTGTTCCTGACGTATTCGGTAAGGTCTTTATTGAACCTGCCGAAGTATATACCGGATGCTATCCCTATCGTGTCATAGGTCTGCAGTTCCTCTACCTTGGTCCTTACAATGTCTATGAGTTTGATATCCGGGTGGGCTTCTTTTATCGCATCAATGAGTTTCTTTGTATTCTCATGATGCTGTGAATAATAGACTATCGCAGTAGACATTACTGAGCAAGATTTTTTATCTTTGCGAGCTTCTTTTCAAGGCTTCTTACCTGCGCCTTGAGCTCTTTGATCTGTGCCCTCTGCTTCTCGACTGTACTTGTCTTTGCAGCTGTCTTCTTTACTGCTGCCTTCTTTGCAGGTGTCTTCTTAACAGGCACTTTTTTCGCTGTTGTCTTTTTTGCCGCTGCTTTCTTTACCGGTGCCTTTTTAGCGGGCGCCTTATTGGCTGCGGTTGCCTTTGCTGCTGCCTTTGTCGCTGTTGTTTTCTTTGTTGCCATTATTCATCTCCTCGTTAGAATTCGTTTGCCTATTTCAAGAAATATCTGTATCAGTATCGCATACTGTAATAGATAAGTCCAATTCTATGCGGCATTAGAGTCAGTCAGAAAGATCTGTATCCAGCATGTGCTTTCCTGATTCCGGCGTTTTTGATTCCAGAGTCTTCGGTATTTTAGATAATCCTCCTGCTGAATTATCAATCACCCCTTTGGAGTTAGTGTTTATATCCCCTGATTACCCTTGAAATATCGCATTTTTTCGTTCATACTTACGTAGCGGGAGGTTATTGTTATGGCAACAGATCGAGGCGAACAAAGACAACACCTGAGCATAAGCACCCACGCTTATGAAATCCTACTAAACGACATAAGCGCGTTTTCAGAAAAGGGTGGTATATCAGGCATAATCAACCGTATCATCAGAAACTATCTTGAGGACTCAGAAGCCTCAATAACCTGCGCCCTTGAAAAAAAGAAATCTATCTATACAAAACAGATAGAGGACGAGAAAACGGACAGCAGCCCCCTTACCCCCGCCGAAAAAAAAGTCGTCGGTCTACTCACCGCCGCTTATCGTAAAGAGCTGATAGACAAAAACACAAAATACAAAAAACCTTTATCGAATTCCAAAACCCTTAAAATAAGGCTCCAGAATGATATATATGACATTCTGGGACCTTCTGAACCCCTTCCAGAAATAGAGTCCACCGTATATAAAACATCCGGAAACTATATTAAAGCGATAATCGAGGATTACGCCAATCTTTCTTTGTTTAAGCGGGAGGAGATCTATTTCAAGGATTTATTTAACCTTATAAGCACTATAGTGTCCATAGAGCCGTCAAAAAGGTCTCTCTACACTATAAAGATAGACAGGGGTACCGAGAAGCCTCAAGCATATAGGATTAAGCCATATTTGTTGTCTTCCTCCTCGCATGCGCCCTATCACTACCTTGTAGCTCTTTCAAAGAAAGCCTCTTCTGAGAGAAGTTCTTACTCTCCTGCTTCGTTCCGCCTATCTCGAATAATCAGTATAAACAAGACTCCCTCGTACGGAAGCGGAAAGATCACAGCAAATGAGAAAGCTGAAATAGAGAAAGGGATCAGAGATAAAGGGATTCCATATTTATCTGCAGATGTAAAACGCTACAGGGTTCTATTAACACCTACCGGCATCGATAATTTTAACCGTATTCTTCATCAACGCCCTATTCCGGATAAGACTGAAAAACTCCCTGATGGGTCAGTAATCATGAGCTTTACCGGTACCGACTTTCAGATGGAAAGCTATTTTACTCGTCTTGGAAAAGATGCCAGGATTCTTTCCCCCAAAAACACAGCAAATCACCTGAAAAAAGTATTTGGAGATGCTTACAAAACGTATGAGAAAAGTACATCTAAATTATGAAAAGCATTTATCCGCTTTTTCGTATTATACCGGCAGCTTTGGGTTTGGATTATATTCGCACGTGTTACAATAGTTTGCCGTTTTTCCGATGTCAGTAAAGCACCTATTTGTAACATAACGACAACCATAACAGCGGGATCCTGTCATCTTATCATTTGCAATAACCCATAGTATAAAATCATAATCAATATCTCTAATACCAAGGTCTTTTTCACATAGATATACCTTATGATAAAAATCGTCATAGCTTTCTATCTTTATTCCTCTGCAGGCCTTCAACACTCTTTTTCGTCTTCTGTTTCCATCAAATCTCTCATTTTTCCACTTACCCCTCTTCAGTCCCAAAGACAATGAAGCCACTTTGAGAACAGAACAAGTCCTTCCTTACAGCATTTTTCACGATATATTTCCAGTCCCTTCTCCTCTTCTTTATACCGATCTACTATATCCATGTATTCCGGTGCATTAAACACAGAATGTTTCCACCAGGAATTACCTTTCCGTTCCTCTCTTTCTATAATCGACTCTATTTCAGCGTTATATCGATTTTTTCGGCTACAATTGGCCTCTGTCGACTCAAAGAAAAGGTGTTCCATCTCTGATAACGTTTCCTGCCATTTTCTAAAACACGCTTCCCCCCTATCCATGTTTTCATGCATCTCCATATCGGATATTTCGCGGACCATCTCATCCGGAAACCCATGGAGTTCTTTTCGGAGGGTCTGCAGCATATATGGCATAATCCTTAAAAACCATTCTTCTATGTTCCATGCATCTCTGAAACAAAATCCATATCTAACACGCTGATAACTGTTGATAATGTTTCCCTTCCAGCGTCTGACTTTACAAATAGGATCTTCAAATCCTTTAGGTTTTTTTTCTATCGCTGGATAACCTCCCTTTATCCTTCTTCTGTATGATGAGTGTTTATTCTTATCTTCCCTATGTCCTATAATCATGTTCGGGGTCCCCCTATCTGCTTCCTCTTATTCTGCCCTCCATTCATTTTACGATTTTTACCCCATGTACGTAATTTAACCGCTACGTTAAAAATGCTGGTATATGCTATTTTGCTGATAAAGAATGTGCTAATCTAATACCATAAGATCTATATTTGATATAACGAATCATGCTGAAAGGTGCTATCTAGATGAGGATCCGAATGACTTGGGAACAGATAAAAACTCAGTATTCTGGAAAGTGGGTCAAACTGGAGCAAATTGAGTGGGAGTCAGAAGGTTCCCCAAACATTATATCCGCTGTAGTTACAAAAGTAGCCAATAATCGACCCTCTTCGCAGGATATGCTCGGTGCAGCAGAGGGTAAATACTCTATACGTCATGTACAAGGGTCGGGAGAATTTCATACCGGGTATGTTACGGTCTGATGCAGCACAAAGGACGATATTGAAATGATAAAACGAATCACTTATATAATTAGATCAGAAAAGAGCTGGTATGATAGAACTCCTGCTGCCCCACGGCATTCAAAATACCTGAAAAAGTAAGCCCACTAAGACATCTCATCCTTAACATCTACATATTTGCGTATCCTATCTACACTTTCACGTAAGGGAAATCTACGAAATTGCGTAGGCTATCTACAGAAAATCGCTATCTACAAACTACTTTTTTGCGTAACCTGATTTTCTTTTTTTATCTCAAACCCGCATAATTACGCTATTCTTCCCGGCTTTTTTGCTGTCTACGATTTTGCGTAATCTGCGATATGAATTCTACTAAATAGTGTAATCTGCCTATATTTATTGCACCCTGGCTACAATTCCAAGTAGGCTTGCTACAAAATTGCGTAAGCTGATATGCTGATTTTTCTACAAATTCGCGTAACCTGACTATAAAAATCACGCATTCTGGCCGTCATTCTGCGTAGACTCTCTACATTTCTGCGTAAGCAAACCCCCGCAAAGTCTTGATTTTACACTATTCTTTGGACGCTTAATTAACAAAATAAAGAATTGTTGTTTAAAAAATATAAATATAAAAAAAAAAACAATAACAAAGCACATCTTGTGGCGGTAACTGATTTCTCCTCAAAATATTGATCAAAACCTCTGCAGGTGCAGACAACCAGGTAGAAAAATGAGTGTAGATGCGACAATATGGTAGACCCTGCAAACAATTTAATTCAAGATGCGACATTATAGTAGACAAACACTTACTGTAGACAATACAGTAGATTTGGTCAGGTACAGACAATAAAGTATAATATTTTAATAAATTAAAGCTCAAGTTGCGACATAACCGTAGAAAAAAGTTGACATAAGCAATCTGGTATAGTACCATTGATTACGACAAAGCAGTAGTTTCAATGGGTTGATTACGACAATACAGGAGATTTTATGGAGACTGCTCTCGACACAGTGCATAGAATGACGGAAATAGACGAGCTGTATGCGAATAAACAAGTCGCATTAGCGAATTCTCTGATTCAGGCGCGGGAAAAGACCAGTCTTTTTGAATCCAAGATAGAGTTTCTTGCGATTTACAAAGTTGGAGATCAAATGAATGTCCACAAAAAAACGGATACCGCAGGAAATGAATATAGTGTTCATTTTGTTGAGATTTCATCTAAAGAGATAAAAGGTCTTCTTGGTGAAAAAGCAAATAAGGGAAGTATGTATTCTTATATAGAGGCAGCCGCTCTTGAGCTCAAGAGAAAGCTTTTTGTTTACAGGGACAGAGATAGCGAACAATTTGTTATGAGCAGCCTTTACGGAGATGTAGCCTATAAGAGTGGCAGACTTACGATTGAATTCAATCCGGACACAGAACATCTATTCCTTGATCTCAAAGATAATTATTCAAAGATTAGGCTCGATATAGCGTTTAAATTCCAGACAAATGGAGGATTCCAGCTATATAAACTCCTGAAGAGTATGTCCTATAGTATTCCCGAACCGGATCTTTCACTTAACCAAGAAGACTTCCCGGCTATGCAGAAGGAGTTTTCGCTGGGTGAGTTAAGATTACAGCTTGGATTTGTTGATCTTAATCAGCCTGAGATTCAAAAGGAAAGTCAAAAGGCTTATCCGGACGCTGACAGGCTTTTTGAGATTGAGAAAAAGCCCAAGTACAAAAGATGGAATGATTTTTATAAAAGGGTTCTTGATCCCGGTATGAATGAGATCAATGAGATAAGCGATATTTACATAGAGTCCATAGAGAAGATCTGTACAGCACATGGACGGGTTGACGGAGCGGTGATTAAACTTCAAAGGAACCGGGAATACTATTTAAGAAATCAAAAAGAGCAAAAAAATACATCGCTCTCCTCTCCTACTTCAGCTATGACTCTTACAGAAGAACAGATGGATGAGTTCATCGATGAAATGCGCAGGCTGATTAAGGAAAACCTTCCGACGAAAGATCTGAGGGCTATCGCAAAAGCGGCGCACTATGAAATGGACAAGATCAAGGGAGCCTATGAGATAGCTGAAAAAGCTGGCACTATTGGAAACCTTACCGGGTGGATGATTTCCGCCATAAATAGAGGGTTTTCCGCTCCAAAGACAAAGAGTAAAGACAATTATAATAGCTTCAAGACTACTCGTGACTATGATTTTGATGAGATAGAGAGAGATTTGCAGAATAAACGGGTAGTCCGGTAGAGCTTAGTATCTCGCATTTTTATCTTCTATTTCGACGTCATATGTCACAATTAGATCATCTACCGTACATCCGAGAATACTGCTCAATTTAACCATATTCTGAATGCTGGGAATGCTCTTTATTCCACGTTCCATTCTGCCGCAATACTCCCATTTATACACGCTCTGCTGCGATATATCGAGTAGTAATGCAATCTCCCGGTAACTAATGTCCTTCTCTCTTATTCGGTCCGTTATTCTCTTTGCGGTCTCAACTATATCGATTTGTTTTATTACCATGCTCAAACTCCCCCTGATTGAAATACATAAGCAATTCCGTTGGCCTATCCAATACAGTAGATAAAGGTAAAAACCAATCTTATCTTTATCCTAAAGGAGTTTTGAAAAATATACAGTAAACCGTTAGTTCAAAGCTTGAAACCGTTGTATTTAGACCGCTTCGTAGATAACACGGTTTTCGGTTTATATATGTCCCTTTTCAGATCTGTGTTGTTATATATGAACGTTTATAGCAATATCAAAGCCCCTTACCAACACAGGAGCTGATCATCCGGAGATGAACGGGAGCCTGTCTGACGGCGGGGCTTTATAGGCTACATTATAAGAAGAATACTCATGATGCGCAACACATTCCAATTAGAAACACATTTCTGAAAAGGGATTAATATATTAGCTTCGTGGCCCGTGTTTCTGAAGCGGCCATTCGTTGTCCCTGAGGACTGTAGTTTGATCCTACGACAATATGTTGCATACACCTTTTATACTTTGGTAAAGCATGTATTTGTTACATAGAATAAGGTTCGATTTGTGATACACTCGGAATTTTTACACCGGTAACTGTTCCTCAAGATCAAGACGATAGATGTGGCTTTGGCGCACACGACCATATTAGATATATAATAATATAATTCGATAATTATATATCGCATATGCGATATATACATGCCCCTTTTTTGGTGATAAATGTATGAGATATATATCGCATATTACATAAATAGAAATATCCGATATATAATAATATTAGAAAATAGAAATATTATGATATTAAAATCCAATAAGATATAAATATATTCGTTGACATAAATAGATGCATGTGATATATAATTGGATGTGATATATAAAGAAATATCAAAATAAAAAGATATGAAAATACATATATATCACATATGCGATATATAGATAAAGGAGAGCTGATGGCAAAGAAGATCACTTTTATTAACGAAAAAGGTGGGGTGGGCAAAACCAGCATGGCCTTTAACACGGCGTGGGAATTGGCAATGCGAAAGAAGAAAGTATTATTGATAGACTTTGACGGACAAAGGGCAAACCTTACATTCTTTACCGGGTTAAAAAGAACAGAAGAAATGAAGACGATGTTTGATGTTCTGGTCCAAAATTACCCGATAAAAGATGCTATACAGAGAGTCAGGAAGGATTTCCCTTTGTTTATTGTGCCGGCTAACGAAGTGCTTACAAATCTGGGAAGCAGCACAAAGGTATCAAAACTGAGAAAGGTTTTGGAGGAGATAGCCGATGATTTCCAGTATATTTTCTTTGATGTAAATCCGTCTCCAGATTGGCGGCAGGCATTAGCGATGTCTGTGTCTGACTATCTCATCATACCGATGCTCCCGGATATAACCTCCCTGGAGGCCGATATTGGAATAACTGAGTCCATACGGGAGATACAGCAGACAACTAACCATAACCTCAGGGTATTGGGAATAGTATTCAACAAAAACACTAACCGAACAAACCTGTCAAAAGAAGTAAAGGAAATAGCAGAAAAAACGGCAAAGTCGTTAGGGTCGATAGTCTTTAAGACAAAGATTAGAAGCCTCGTCGCACTTTCTGAAAATGTACATGCTCATGTGGGGATAACGGAATATGATCCTGCATCGACAGCGTCAAAAGATTATAAGGACTTTGTAAAAGAGCTTGAAATGGAGGTTAAGAAGAATGGCTAGGAAAAAGTTTCAGATCACGACCGATGATTACGATATTGAAAACGCAGAGAATGCGGAGCAGGAGAGAGTAGAGCCGGAGATATTGCCTGAAGAAAAGGAGCAATCCATAATAAAAGAAATAAAAGAAAGCATTATAAAATCTGAGAAGCCGGATGAAGCGATGATAAAGGTTATCAAGCCGGAAAAGGAGCAGCCCCAAGAAAAGCCGAAGAAGCCATCGCGGAAGTCCAATGTAGTACCTTACAATATTGTGAGAGAACCTAAGGACTGCGTGGGATATGAAGGACGTCAGAAAGGAAGGACGCTCAAGAAAAGGCTGATATCCCTTACGGAGGATAACGAAAAATATCTGGAGGAAGAGCGCTGGAACAGACGTATATCGTCGGTTGGTCAGCTGATAAATGACATCATAAAAGAATATAGGGAAAGCGATAAGGGATATATTCTGGGTAGACCGCAATAGAAAACCGACAAGAGCATGATTAAGATAAGATAAATATATCGCATATATGACATATATCATATATGCGATATATTTATATATTTCAAACTTTCCTGGTAGAATAAATTAGGCTTTAAGTCTGGCAAGCCTGCTGCTGTTGGAAGGATGGGAAGATGACAAAGCGGCAAACAATCCCTGTTCCTTTCCGGAGGTGCGGAAGGAGAGGAAAGAGCATAGAGCATCCCCATATCCGATTTCTTTAGCAAATGCATCTGCTGCATATTCCTCATTTCGGCTAGCGCTCATCATGAGAAGGATCCCGAGCCTTGTCCATAGCCACATAAAGACGGATATGATTGTATTGGGTATCAGAAACATGATGCTTCCCATCTCGATACCTTGTAAGGCTTCGTCCCGTCCCATCATTACACCCACAAAAGCTATGAAAAAACCGGCAATTGCAAATATTATACGAATAAAAAACGAGATGATCGTAATAAACAGATTTCCGACACTGATCACCTGAATAAGATCTGTGTCTTTGTGAGAAAGGTGACCGAATTCATGTGCAAGGACTCCCTTAATAGTATTGCCATCAGCATTCAGAAGGCCCTTTGTTATGCATATTGTTTCACGACCTATCGCATAGGCATTTGCGTAATCCACGTCTTTCATATAGAGTTTTACATTCTTCGAAATGGAAGGATCCTTAAGCCTGGCTTTTGTATAGACTTCATTGAATAGAGGCTGAAGCCGGGATCGGTAGTCGTCCCGGATTATGCCGTTGCATCTGTTTTGGGCTCTGAGTAGCCATTCCCCGGCAGGTGAAAGAGCTATTGCCACGGAGGCAGCATACAACAAAAGGCTTAAGAGGATGGTCAGTAACCAGTCCAGAGCTTCGCTGTATGAGGTATGGTAGTTGATTGAATATGTTCCTCCGAACATAAAGTGAACTACGAAGGTGATGATAGCGACATTCAGGATTAAGTACACTATGGCGGGTATTTTTTCCCGACAGGCCATTTTCTTTATAAACTCAGCAATATACATATCCAGTCCTCCAATCTAATTTGTTCCTGAGTTGTTGTTCGTCCCGGATGCACCCAGTATGAAAAGGATGATGAGAACGATACAGGTTGTTTTGATTGCCCCGGTCCGAGCCTCAAAAGCGGCTATGCGTATAAAAACCATTGTAGAAAAAGCGACTATGGTAATCGCGGGAAGCAGCTTCAATAGGAGCTCTGCGGAAATCCCTTTCTGGCTGTTTTCGGAATAGCGCTGCCCGAATATGGGGCAGGTCTTGTCCAGTGTCTTGTAATCTCTGTGAGTGAAGTTTGAAGCAATCCCCTCATAGATGTGCGTTTTGGGATTTGCTGTGCTTCTGAACAACTCACAGCAGTAGAAGAGGTACGGGACGTACTCCATCGATAAAGTAGAGTACTTTTCAAGAGCGGTTCTTATGTTGCTATAGTTCTCTATTGGATCACTGTCGTACTTGAGGTCCTCGTCAGGCCGGTTGTTGAAGTAATTGCAGCGCACCCTGTATAGAGGGCTGACGCTGGTAAAAAAGTCGTGTATGAAGTCGGTAACCTGCTTATAGGGTTTAATTCCCTCTGCGGATATGCCACCGACTTTTTCTGCGGTAGCCACGTATTCTGTAGCCGCACAGTAGGTTAGTATCAGATTGTCTATGTTAAAGCAGTACATATTCCAGGGATACATACGCCAGTCATGCATAGGATCCATGGTGACGTCCTTTCTTGAGAGGATATCATCAAAGCTGACCGTGGCATCATGTGACATTCCGCCAAAAAAGTATCTGTTTTTTGCTGTTGCATAATCCCAAGCACTGTATAAGCCTTTATAAAAGGATCTTGCCATAATCTCGTTATTCATCTGTAAAGAGAAGGAGCCTCGTGCGATCATCGCATAGAAGATATCATGAAGCTCCATATCGTTCGAAGTACGATATGGTTCATATATCTTGCGGATCATATAGCCGATACCCTGGCCTATGGCATAGTTTCTACAATGGCTATTGTGAAATGAACACAGACCTTTAAGAATAAGCCCCAAGCATTCCTTTGTTTCTGAAAGAGAGAGACCCGGGGCTCCGTCAGACAACCCGTTTTTGGTGATATTAATCCATATCTTGTCCGGATCAGAGGCTGCCGGCAGTTTCTTTCTGATATTCCCTCCGCTGATCAGGAAATGGTAATACACGCCGATCAGAGCATAAACCGCAGACTTGCAGTCTGATGCAATTGGATCCTTACGTATGTGATGAATAAAAAAGGTGTCGCCCTGGCGGGTAATGTCGGTAATAGACCTGTCATAGCCAATGGTGGGATACATATAACCGGGTGTCTCATATTTTGCTATCATTTCAAGCCTCCTGTAAGACAAATGTATCAGAACGGATCACATGAAAACATAAACCGCAGGTTTATTTTTCTGAAGGACCGGTATTTATATGATGGTATTGGAAGGGAACGGATTGTGAGCAAAATACACAGTAAAACATTAAAAGTATACATTGCGGTTGGGACATATAGTCTGGCATGGGCTATTGCGGCTTATATTAAGGCGCTTTTACCGGATATCTACAACTCTCTTGCTGAAGGAGGTGGGATCATATGGATCTGCTGCTGCATTTTGGGGCCTCTGGTAGCCATATGGATTACGGATGAGGTTTTTGGTAAGTGGGCAAAGGTCGACATGGCGTATATCAGCCTGTTAGGATGTGCCGAAGGTGTCATGTCCATGGAATGGGTGTTTGGGTATATATCAAAAAATCGCATGGTTTATGCAACCGGCACACTTCTATGGGGCATCTGTGGCCTGAGCGCCGGATATCAGCTCACGTACAGCCGGAGGCTGCACGAAAAACACCGGCTGGAACCAATACACAACCTTGTGGCTTCCGTTATATACGGTATTATGACGGGAGGGCTTATCTCATCCATTATCCCGTATAAAGCATCTACAGCAGATATGTATGCGGCAAGAATCTGTTTCGTTGCTGCTACAATCATTGCGAGTGCGATAGCTATGGTTCTTTTATCCTGTCTTGACCGCTGGGATGCCTCGGCTGCAAATATCATTATGCCGGAATTAAACAGGGTAATTGAAAAGCTGAATACATATGAGAAAAATTTGCGAAAATCCAAGGCAGACAGGGCAGCAAAAGAGGCCAAGGCCAGAGAGGCCCGTGAGAGGGCTAAGAAGGCCGAAGAGAGTCAATGGACGTACAAGGAGGCTGCGGGGGCCGGAAAAGGGCAGGAAGAGGCTCACAGGGGCCGTCAGGGCCGCGAGAGGACAGATGGGGCCCGGGGACAGCGCGAGGAGCGTGAGAGAAACGAGAAGGAGCGTACAAGGCGGAGAGAGCAGGAGACCAGTGGTAAGCTTAGGTATTTTGCCGGTTGTAGGAATATGACGGAACTAAAGCGAAGATATAGGCAATTATGCAAGAAACTTCATCCGGACTGCGGTGGGAGTGTGGACGCTTTCCGTACCATGCAGAAAGAATATGAGCAGGTATGTTCGCGTATGGCCGGATAGGACAGGCCCATTGATACCGACAAATGAACTGTAAAAAAGGAGAGCTCGGCGGATGCCGGGCTCTACAAGGTTTTATGGACTTAAGAGAAGTTATTACCGCTCCTCAGTCTGTTAGTGGGAATATCGGCCCCTACTATTATCTGCCTCACATGGCAGTCCTCTCCATAATGCTCCTGTTCTCTATATTATCCAAAATAGCGTCAACTATCTCCAATGGCCTGTTCGGACCATCCACACGACACCCTTCGAGAAGGGATAGACGCTCTAAGCTGTCTATAAGCTGTGGGATATCCCTTTTGGGGTTGTAAAACAGGCTGCCAACAAAGGCATTATCTCTGTAAAATTGAGAATAGTGCTGATAATTCGCAATCAAAAGGTCCATTTCTTCCCTCGAAATAGCGGGAAAAATCTGGTTTCGAACTATAGAATCAGCAGTTTTGTTGTTCTTTCGAGGAACATAGGATACTGTGACACTCGTGAAAAGATCAGAGAGCTTTTTGATAAAGGCGTCTTTATTCCATGTTCCTGCAACGGTTTTGCTATCTGTATAGATATAAATATGACCGTCATAGTGGTAACGATACGCCATGACTTCGAGAACGGTCAAAAGAGCCTCTCTGGTGGCCTCGGTGACGTTAGTTGCCCATCTTGCCGGGCATGCACCTGATGTTATGGTATTATCAACGGATATTCTTGACTCCGAGGTCAGTTTCCCGTTACAAATGATATAACTGTAGCATGCTTGTGGGCCTGATTCTCCCATTCCGAGCTGGAGCAAAGGGTTGGTGGGACGATAAGATTCATCAACAAAGGCCGTAACGCAATTCGATGTAGGCATAGATCCACCCGAGACTTCATCCTCGCGGGGGCTCTCTATTGGACGATCATCCTGATGAAGGGAACAGGGATCAGTACCTATGCCCGGAGTTAAGTCTAAATCCGATCCTGTTGATATCAGAACTTTATAAGAAGGATATACCGGGTGATAGGAGTCTTCGGTATTGCCCTCACAGGATATATCTGAGATCTTGCTAGGCTCGGGCAAAGATATAGCAACTCTTCTTGTCATTTTCTCTATTATGAGCGAGAACAAGTCGGGATAGATGCCGTTTTTTGTGCCAAGCGGCCAATTAACAAGACCCTCAATATATACGTTTGACAAGGCAGGGTTGTCGTGTCTCGCCTCCTGTATTTTCTGTGCACCAATTTCAGCCAGTTTCTCTAGCATCTCGTTTGAATAGCTTTTAAGTGCATCAGTATCAAAATCCGGATTGTCCTTACATAGCCTGCAATACCATCCATAGTTGGCGTTGAGTTCATGTAAGTGCCTGAGATTACGTTTGGTGGTATTATCCGGTTTATACTTTTTCAGTGTTTGTCTGAAACAACGCTCCAGCTGACCTCTTACAAGCTGATATTTCGTCTCTGGCAGGTGTTTCCCTGCACATTGTGTTTTATAAAGATCATATATATTCAAAATAGACACTTTATCTTCGATATAGCTTATTTCCGGCATACTATCCCCCCTTTCATAGGGCAAAACATAGTTCTTGATATGTGCGGCCTTTATCATAATTCTATGGGGTGGAGAACTAAGAGGGAATGAACCAGCGGTTTAGTGTATTATGTCAGATGCTTGCTATAATACAGAACATGATCACGTTGATGAATCTCGATGATTTCATAAAGATCGGTGGGAGTTATGAGCCCGTCAGGATCAAAAAGGCCCATTTTTACGGATATGAGTGCCAGTACAGGCTATTTCATGGAGACCGGGTAGCGGATGCGACAGTAATACTGTACCGATTTGGGGGCAGATATATCTGTCCTGGCAGATCTTCAGAGGCCGATGTCCCTTTTTTCAAGAGTATTTCCAGAGAAATCCTGGCGCAATATGGGCAATATAGCATGGACGATCTAAAAAGAGAGTATAGAAGGATCTATGCAATCTTTGCGTGTCAGCTAGCCGGCATCGTTTTTAAGTATATTATTCCTGCTTACCAGATCATCAATACTCTTTTAGGAGCACATATGCCGGGGGAGAACCATATCCGGGGTGGCATCTGTCTGCTGTCTTTTTTTGCTGCAAGTATGATCTATATGATTAAAATCCATCTATATGGTCTAAATGCGGTACCCAATAGCGATATAGAGATTATGAAAACAGTTTAGGGCGTATTAAACCACCGGGTTAATCTGGCGTAATAGAGAGCTTTTCCCCAAAATCCCACACGCTTATTTCTATACAATCCATCTCTTCAAGATGTATAATCGTACGCATACGGTATCTATAAGATACCTATCGCGTGCGATTTTTGCGGCTTTTTATATGAATGGAAATCGGAATACCTAAAAACTAACGGGGGGAGATATTTCGGCCAATGAAAGAAATAGACTGGGATTCATTGAAAAAACTGATAGCAGATGAAGGGTTGAGTAACGACGTTGGAAAATTGGACAAATCGTTTACTGTCACGATAGAAAAAGGGGAAAATCCTTATGTACAAAGAAAGCGGTTATTAGCATATTGGGCATATTTCAGCAAATGTCCGCAATCGAAATCAACTGTTTTGATCCTAAGATTACTATTTGAATACATATCAACGGGGTACAAGCCTGTATATGAGATGATACAGGAAGACTTAAAAGAAATAGAAGCCTGCCTTTCTGTAAAAGCGTATAAAGCAGCAATCATTCTTTCGGGGTCTGTTCTGGAGGCTTTTCTGTTGTATTGGTTATCAGAGAAAGACGGTAGGGATTATTTTGAAGAGCCATATATGATTGAAGTAATGGGAGAGGATGGAAAGACTCAATGGAAAAAGAAAGATGATCTGTGGACATATATCAATCAAATCAAAGAGATCGAGAAGCCAGAATGGATGGATTCAAGTGAAAAAGCACACTATATAAGGCAAAAAAGGAATAGTGTTCATGCTAGGCTTTGTTTGAAAGAGGGAACGGAAATTAACGAGGAGACTTGTCAAAAAGTGCTCGACTACCTTGTGGAAATCGTTGAGGCAAAGTTTTCGTCATGGACTTCAGATAAAGAGCCGGACTTTATTATTAGATTTTGATGGGTAGATGAATGATAATTTCCCGAGCTGGCAACAGGAGCGAGCATGTATATCAAACTCAAAGGACAAATTGAAGAGGTAATGACCTCGATGCTTCAGGATTATTTCTCTATTATGATGATTGAGAAATATGGGGAGGATCATTGGATAGAAAAAATCGTTAAAGATTGTGATGCGGCGATAAAAAAATACAATAAAGAAAAGAAAAAAACTCGTGAGGAGAAAGAAGAAAAAATAGATACGCCACCAGGATCATATTATGACATAGTAAAAATGAAAAAAGAAAAAGGGCTGGCGATGATCACAATAAAATCATTCGATATAACCAAAATACATGCCTTATTAAATAAAAGCCCCGAATTACGGAATGCATGTTCTCCGGTTCAGGACGAGAGCAGACAATTCTTTGGGTACATTCATGAAATTAACGAAAGTAGAAATAGTTTCGCCCATTATAGTGAGACCGGAGATGCATTGGCATTATTGGCGTATGAGACAAATGCGTTATATCAAATGCGACAATTCATGACGTATCTTATCCAAAATGATTGGAGCACAGCTTCAGCTGAACGGAAGGAATTCATTAAAACATATCAACCCAGACTACAGGATCTAAACGATGAAATTCTTGGATCGCCCTCAAAACAGCAGGCAGAGAAGACAGGGGATGAGGAGCGCAAGAAAATCCCCAATAAAGAGTATGGGACTAATATACTGGTAACCGATCAAAAAGGGATTCCGATTCCTGGTTTCAGGATGGTTGTTAAGGATTGTAATACTGATTCTGAAAAGGAACGATGGATTAGTAGCAATGTACCGGAGGGCTTTGATCTAGAAGAGGGGATTTATTCCGTAGAAACTATAGAGGCGCCCCTTGGATATATCCCTACTTTGGGTAAGATATTTGAGGTGAGAAATGGAAGAACCGGCTATTTGGTCAAAGCATATACCAAGGCTGAGCACGAGGAAAGCAGCTCAACACTAGGGAACATGAATGGAAATAGTCTAGGAAGCATGCTTGGCGAAGCGGGAAATCAGAGTATAGAAACGGTATTGGGTGTAAATGGCTCAAAACTAGCGCGAGCTAACTCAACGGCTGCGTATCATCAAACGCGGACAAGGTCCTCGATGACGAAAAAGAGGGTGAAGACCATATCATTTCCGCTTGCTATTCTTATGACGGTTCTTTCTGCCGTAATATACGTGATTCCATCAGCGCTGATTTTTGTTCCCCAAGCACTTAGCTTACCTTTTGATGAAACAGACCAAAAAGTAATTATTTGTTCAGGAATGGCGTTTTTCTTAATCATTTTCTTTGTTTATGCACATATTGTTAAACAAAAAAAGATTATAGAGACACGGCACTTGATGCTGACGTGGGGTGCGGCGGGATTGTTCTGGATAATAGTATATTTTGTACTAAAAACCTATTACGTGGATGCAAGTCAAATTGAAACATACAGATCTTGCATTATTATATGTGTCACACTTTTGTTGTGCTCCTTTTTTTTCATGCAGGAACACCTGGCTGTTAGAATTGTTTTTTTGATAGCCGTTACAGTAATATGCGCAGCCTTATTTTATAGTACAATACGCACAACTGAGGAGATAAAAGCCCAACAGCTTTTAATCCCAATTAAGAATGGGGGAGTATGGGCACTGTCCGAAGCGTTGGACCCAGCTACTCCCCCTACAATAGATGATATCGAAATACTAGATGATGATGGGAATGGCAGATATATAGCAAGAGGATATGTTGAGGGAAATACATATCTGGTTTTGTTTGCTAAGTATGATGATAAATGGCATTTTTGGCCTAAATCATCTTTTGTCATTCTTGAAAATGAAGATGATATCAATCTTAAGGAGCAGGAACTGAGAGAGCGGGTCTATTGGGGAGAAGATGAAACAAAGACAGGGCTGCGGGACAGATAAAAATTATACCTACAACAAAAAACCCGGGTATCACTGTATGTGAGCCTGGTTTGTTCTTTATACCTGAAAAGTTACTTCTTAACCCATTATGCTTTATTCTCGGAATCATCAACCCGCTCGAATAGATCATCAATGGAGCAATCGAGCACATCGGTGAGCTTTTCGAGAGTATCAAAGTGAATAGCATTTGTCTTGCAATCTAACAATCGGCTTACATTTCTCCACGTCATACCGGACATATGTTTATGAAGCCAGTATTTAGTCAGGCCGCGTTCTTCCATGATCTTTTTGACTTTAAGCTGTAGCATAGTTTTAGCTCCTTTCTTTAATATATCTAAAATAAAAGGGCACTTTAACTGTCGCAGACGATAGCTTTCGCAAGCGACTACTTATTACAGCTCTATATCACAGGGAAAACATCGACAAAATCGTCTCTCAAGAAGCTGAGGATGAAGCATGGTGGCTAAGAAAACTATCTCGTTATTGATATATGGAACTTTATTCCCAAAAAGGATAGAATAATTATGCTCAATACTTCTATACTTTCCGGAGGATTCAATAAATGAACAAACAACAACTGGCAGCGAAGATCTGGGAATCAGCAAATAAAATGAGGTCCAAGATTGAGGCGAATGAGTACAAGGATTATATTCTTGGGTTCATTTTCTATAAATTCCTCTCGGATAAAGAGGTAAAGTATTTGCTAAGCCAAGGGTATTCCGATGAAGATTTACACACTGTAACCGAAGATGATCAAGAGATAGTTGAGTATACTCAAAAAAACATTGGATACTTTATAGGATATAACAATCTGTTTTCAACCTGGCTGGCCAAGGGCAGCGATTTCAATGTAGCGGACGTAAGAGATGCCCTGTCCGCATTCAACAGACTTATCAACTCATCTCACAAAAAAGTGTTTAGTGGGATATTTGATACACTTCAGACAGGCCTATCCAAGCTCGGAGACACCTCAAATTCCCAGACTAAGGCAATCAGCGACCTGTTGAATCTCATAAGAGATATACCTATGGATGGCAAACAGGACTATGATGTGCTCGGATTCATTTATGAATATCTTATATCCAACTTTGCCGCTAATGCCGGGAAGAAAGCCGGGGAATTCTATACCCCGCATGAAGTGTCTCTTCTCATGTCAGAAATCGTGGCCAGTCACTTGAAAGACCGGGATGAGATAAAGATCTATGATCCCACATCAGGGTCTGGCTCCCTTTTGATAAACATCGGCAAGGCTATCAGTAAATATGTTGGCGATAGTAAAGGGATAAAGTATTATGCCCAGGAACTTAAGGAGAACACGTATAATCTGACCAGAATGAACCTTGTAATGCGTGGAATACTTCCGGACAATATCGTTACGAGAAATGGTGATACTCTGGAGGAAGACTGGCCGTATTTTGACGAGAACGACCCTGCCGGGACATATGAGCCATTATATGTTGATGCAGTTGTCTCCAATCCACCCTACTCTCAGAACTGGAATCCAGAAGACAAGGAATCTGACCCCAGATATGCCCGGTTTGGGGTTGCTCCAAAGGGTAAGGCAGATTACGCGTTCCTTTTACATGACCTTTACCATCTTAAAGGGAGCGGCATAATGACGATCGTACTTCCACACGGTGTTTTATTCAGGGGCGGCGAAGAAGGCGAGATACGAAAGAATCTTATTGAGAATAATCATATAGACTCTGTTATTGGTCTCCCTGCAAATATTTTCTTCGGAACCGGCATACCGACCATAATAATGGTGTTAAAGCAAAAACGTGATAATACAGATGTTTTGATAGTGGATGCCTCAAAGAGATTCGAGAAAGTTGGGAAGAACAATAAACTCAGGGCATCCGACATAAAGAAAATTGCCGACGTTGTCACAAAACGTATGAATTTAGATAAATTTTCGCGCATAGTCACTCGGGATGAGATACGAAGTAATGATTATAATCTTAATATCCCACGCTATGTGGACTCATCTGAGAAGCCTGAAACGTGGGATATCTATGCGTCAATGTTCGGAGGCATACCGGTAACTGAAATAGATGAATTTGCTGAATATTGGGAGGCTTTTCCCGGATTGCGGGAGACTCTGTTTATGCCCAGAAATGAGGCATATAGCGATATAACTACCTCTACGATAAAGAAAACAATCTGCGAACATCCGTCTGTCAAAGCCTTCAAACAAAGATATGATCAGGCATTTGATGGTTTCAACGAATATCTCAACCAAGAACTGATGCAGGCCATGAGCGGAGTGAATATCTCCCGGGAAGAAGCCGTGCTGAGCGATGAGATATTCACACGTATAAAGGATATCCCCATGATTGATGAATATGAAGCGTATCAAATACTTGATAATGACTGGAATAAGATTGCTGTCGATCTTGAGATAATACAAACAGAAGGCTTCCAAGCCATAAAACAGGTCGATCCAAATATGATCCTAAAGAAGAAAGACGGAAAGGACACTGAAGTCCAGGACGGATGGATTGGCCATGTGATACCTTTTGAGCTTGTGCAGGATAAATATCTTTCGGGAATGAAACAGGAGCTTCTGGATAATGAGAATCGACTCAGTGAGATAGTATCCGGGTATGATGAAGCGTTAGAGGCATTGTCCGAAGAAGACAAGGAAAAGGATTTCGTCAATGAAGAAAAGACAGCCTTTGTGTGGGCAGAGGTGAAAAAAGCCATAAAAGCAAAGGAAGTCGAGCCTGAGATCCTGGAAATCCTGAATAGTGTATCAAAAGATAACGAAGAGGAGAAAAAGCTTAAAAAGAAGATAAAAGACCAGGGTGATGCGCTCCATCTTGAAGCAAAGAAGACCATAGAGTCCCTTAACGACGAACAGGCCATGATTCTTCTTAGAGATAAGTGGATAGTTCCACTTACGGTAGGTTTGAAGGGACTTCCTGAAAACATCATCAAAGATCTTTCATCCAAGGTAGAATCGCTGGCTGAAAAGTATGAGATAACTTTTTCCGGCGTGGAGAAAGAAATCCAAAAAACTGAAAAGGAACTATCAGGGATGATAGATCTTCTGACTGGAAATGCTTTTGACATGCAGGGCTTGGCTGAATTGAAGAATATGCTCGGGGGGATTTGACATGGAAAAGGCGGTGAATAAACCCGAGATTCGATATAAGGGCTTTACTGACGATTGGGAACAGCGTAAGGTTCAGGAAATCTATAGAATAACACGTGGATATGTACTTGCAGCACCTGAAACGGATGAGAATCCAAGTGATGATATGCCATATCCCGTATACTCATCCCAAACCAAAAACAATGGTTTAATGGGATATTACAAAGACTATCTTTACGAGAATGCAATAACATGGACCACTGATGGAGCCAATGCCGGAACGGTTAATTACAGAGCTGGAAAGTTCTATTGTACCAATGTTTGCGGGGTTTTGCTTTCAGACGAAGGATATGCAAATAAGTGTGCAGCCGAAGCATTAAACAGTGTTGCATGGAGATGGGTTTCCCATGTAGGAAATCCCAAACTAATGAATAATGTTATGGGAGAGATTCCGATTAGTTTACCCAAGTCCGTAGAAGAACAGAATCAAATTTCAAGGTTATTCGAAGAAATCGACAACTTTATCACCCTTCATCAGCGTAAGTGTGACAAACTTGTCAAGGTAAAAAAAGCCATGCTTGTAAAAATGTTTCCTCGTAATGGTGAAACGGTACCAGAGATACGCTTCCACGGCTTTACTGACGCTTGGGAACAGCGTAAGGTTTCAAGCATGATAACTGATATAGCAGATGGACCATTCGGAAGTAATCTGAAAACAGAACATTATACCGAGGAAAAAGAAGCAAGAATAATACAGCTAAGCAATCTTTCTGACTACGGATGGCAAGAAGAAAATACTCGCTATACAACATTCGAACATGCAAAAGACATAAAGAGATGTATTGTGAATGAAGGCGAATTAGTTATGGGGAAAATGATGCCTGCTGGTATGACAATAATGCGCCCCAATACTGAAAAAATGTATGTTTTATCCTCAGATTGTGTACGTATAAAACTCGATAATGATATAGCAGTAGATAAGTTCTTCTTATACACAACTAAGAGTGATTCATTCCTTAATCAGGTTAACAACGATTCACAAGGAAGTACTCGTGTCAGAACAAGTATTTCGAAAATTAGAGATATGGATATTTCTATACCATCCGTTGCTGAACAAGAGAGAATTGGCGAATATTTTACTAACCTCGACAACCTTATCACCCTTCATCAGTGTAAGCTTGAAAAGCTAAAGAACATAAAGAAATCTATGCACGAAAAGATGTTTGTGTAAAACAAATCAGAGGGGAAGATAAAGATGGTTTTCAGCAAAGAATCAGACTTTGAAATGGCTTTGATAGATCTATTGCAGCATTACGGTTGGGAGAAGGATGTAATCAAGTATCCAACCGAGGAAGATCTGATCAAGAACTGGGCAAATATACTGTTCGAGAACAACCGTGGTATAGATAAACTAAATGATTATCCTCTGACGGACGGAGAGATGCATCAGATCCTGGAGCAGATCGAAACCCTTAAGACACCTCTCCGTTTAAATAGTTTTATCAATGGGGGCAGTGTCGCTATCACAAGAGATAACCCTGATGACACTGCACATTTTGGGAAAGAGGTATCATTAAAGATATATGAGCGCAGAGAGATCGCTGCCGGACAGAGCAGATATCAGATAGCAGAACAGCCGAAATTCCCAACGAAATCCAAGATCCTCAGCGACAGGCGCGGTGATATCATGCTTCTCATCAATGGAATGCCGGTCATCCATGTAGAATTGAAAAGAGCCGGGGTCCCTGTGAGCCAGGCCGCAAACCAGATAGAAAAATATGCCAGGGAAGGCATATTCACAGGATTATTCTCGTTAATCCAGATCTTTGTGGCAATGAACCCTGAAGAAACTCTATACTTTGCCAATCCGGGACCGGAGGGACAATTCAATCCAAATTACTATTTCCATTGGGCTGATTTCAATAACGAGCCCATCAACGACTGGAAAGAGATAGGGCATAGACTGCTGTCGATACCGATGGCCCATCAGATGATAGGCTTTTATACCGTGGCAGACGATTCTGATGGTGTGTTGAAGGTTATGCGGAGCTATCAGTACTATGCCGCCAACGCCATATCCGACAAAGTTTCAAAGACTAAATGGGAAGGAGACAATCAGCTTGGCGGGTACATATGGCATACTACAGGATCCGGCAAGACTATGACCTCCTTCAAGTCCGCGCAGCTTATTTCTACCTCCAAGGATGCAGATAAAGTTGTATTCCTCATGGATAGGATTGAGCTGGGGACACAATCCCTTAAGGAATATAGGAACTTTGCCGGTGCCGGTCTGACTGAGGAGCAGAAGAACAAAACCGTCCAGGAGACCGAAGATACACAGGTGCTTGTTAGTAAGCTTAAGAGTCCTGATGTCGCGGATACCCTGATTGTTACATCCATACAGAAGATGAGCAACATAAGCGAGGATAATGAAGCCATGAAAGCCGCCGATATTGAGCTCATCAACAAGAAACGATTAGTATTCATTGTGGACGAGGCACATAGATCGACTTTCGGAGATATGCTGAGGACAATAAAGAATACGTTCAAAAAAGCCATATTCTTTGGATTTACCGGTACCCCGATACAGGAAGAGAATCAAAAGAAAATGAACACCACCTCTACTGTGTTTGGCGATGAACTGCACCGATACAGTATAGCAGATGGAATCAGGGATAAAAATGTACTAGGTTTCGATCCGTATAAGGTCCTCACCTTCAAGGATAAAGACGTAAGAACGGTTGTGGCACTGGAAAAGGCAAAAGCCACTACCGTAAAAGAGGCTCTGGGAGATCCTAAAAAAAGCAAGGTATTTATGGAATATATGCAGAATGTCCCCATGGCCGGTTATAAAAATGATGATGAAACATATGTAAAAGGAATCGAAGACTTCCTTCCGAATAGCCAATACAAGACAAACGAGCATCAGTCCATGGTGGTACAGGATATCCTTGATAATTGGCTGGTGCTAAGCCGGGGAAGCAAATTTCATGCCATTTTTGCCACAAACAGCATACCGGAGGCGTTGGAATACTATAAGAGGTTCAAGGCATCGGGAACAACCCTGAAGATCACGGCACTTTTCGATCCCAGTATAGATAACAATGATGGGAGTGAAATCAAAGAGGACGGTTTGAAGGAGCTGATCACGGATTATAACGATAGATATGGCCAGGACTATACAATGGCATCTTTTGCAAAGATGAAGAAGGATATCGCTGCCAGACTGGCCCACAAGAAGCCATATGAGAGGATTGAACGAGAGCCTGAGAAGCAGATCGACCTGCTCATTGTGGTTGATCAGATGCTTACAGGCTTTGATTCCAAATGGATCAACACTCTTTATCTGGATAAAGTTATCAGATATGAAAGCATAATACAGGCCTTTTCAAGAACAAACAGGCTCTTTGGTCCTGATAAGCCATTCGGAACGATAAAGTACTATAGGCGCCCTCACACCATGGAGAGGAATATCGAGGACGCAGTCAAACTATACTCTGGCGATAAGCCTCTCGGATTGTTTGCCCAAAGGCTCAAGAAAAACATTGAAAGAATGAACTTCATATTCTATCAGATAAAGGATGTTTTCGAGCAGGGTGGCATTATGAACTTTGAGAAACTCCCGGAGGAAAGATCCGAGAGGGCGAAGTTCGCCATGCTGCTAAAGCAGTTTAATGACTATCTTGAGGCGGCAAAAGTTCAAGGCTTTTTTTGGGAGCAGAAGGATTACTTCTTTACTGATGAAAAAACCGGCGACAAAGAGAGTATCTCTATCAATCTGGACGAACGAACCTATCTGATATTGGTTAAGAGATACAAGGAATTGTTTGTACCTGGTTCGGGTCCAACAAACGATTCTATTCCTTATGATATAGATGGATATCTAACAACGATAGATACGGAAAAGATAGATTCCGATCTTATGAACTCTCGTTTTGACAAATATATGAAGATTCTGAACACGGGAGGAGCAACTGCGGAAGAACTAACCAAGGTTGAGGAAGAGCTTCATAGCACTTTTGCCACTTTATCCCAAGAAGAGCAGAAATTTGCAAATATCTTCCTTCATGACATACAGAGCGGAGATATAGTGGTCTCGCCCGGAAAGAAATTCAGGGATTATGTCATAGAGTATTGCTCGAGGTCTAAGGATGATCAGATACACAGGATTGCGACATATGCTCTAGGGTTGAATGAGCTTATGCTACGGGATATTATGGCGCAGCATGTCACAGAGACTAACATCAATGAATTCGGAAGGTTTGATGCTCTTAAGGCCACGGTGGACATTGCCCGTGCAAAGGCATATTTCGAAGGCATAACCGGACAAAAGCTTCCCGCGCCTAAGGTTAATATGAAAGTAGACAAACTCCTCAGAGATTTTATATTACAGGGAGGATTTGATATCGAAATGGTTGCGGAGCCATAAGGCCGGATAAAAACTGTGTATTACGTATGAAAAAATATGGGAAAGTACGACGATATAATTGATCAACCGCATCATATATCCAAGAAGCATCCACCTATGCCCGTGCAACAGAGGGCGGCGCAGTTCTCGCCTTTTGCTGCGCTTGTAGGGTATGATGACTGCCTGTACGAGGAGATGAGGCTAACGGACGAGATGCTTATACTGGAAGAAGACAGGAAGAAAGAGTTGGATTATATTCTTTCTGATATATCAGAAGATGCCGTAATAGCCATCACATACTTTGTTTCAGATTCTACAAAAGATGGAGGATGTTACCAGATAGCCGTTGGGCAGGTATCCCGTATTGACCGAAGAAGGGGTATCATAATACTGACGGACGGATCGGAGATAAAGATTGACTACATAACAGATATAGAAGAGCAGGAACCCCATCAATGAGCTCCTGCCCAATCAAAATGATGAAATACTAGCCCCTGATCAAAGGCTTGTTTATATCGTATCACTGCGAAATCGTCATTGGCAACTCGCCGATGTTTTGGGGTATCTGTGTATGGGCCATGCGTTTTTCAGAAACAATATCCCATTAGTGCATCCCAGCAGATCACCAGGATTAACATTGGAATAATCTGGTGGAAGATGGGTTGTGACTATAGAAAAATATCTGGATTTTTCTATTTCGTACTATGAAAACCTATGGAACCTGTACATCACATCAAAAATCAGAACGCATCCAGGGAAATTTACAGGTATAAATCAGAAAATTTACAAAGTGGGGTTGACACACGCGCAATCCTGCTATAGTATTATATTGTCACTTGCGGAGAATGCGCGGTTTTACGGCGAGGGAACGCAACTTAAAAACAGATTAACAAGCGTAAATCGGACAGAAAAGATGGCTGAAGGTAAAAAAAAGAGTGTAGCGGAGCTTATCCGAGAAATACAGGGAGATAGATCTCAGCAAGAGTATGCGAAAGCAGCTGGGGTCAGCCCACCGGCATTGAGTCGGATGCTAAAGGGAGACTATAAACCGTCCCCTGCGACGATCAAGAAGCTGACATCCAGAGAAGCCAACCCACAAGGGTGGATCAGGACTGAAGACCTTATGGTTGCGGCGGGATACTCGGATAAATCGACAGAAGATTTAATAGAGGAGGTATTAGGCGACAAACTGGGATTATTAAACGAAGATGGGGAAACGGGAAAAGAAACAGACCGCAACTCACTTCTTTCAGAACGGGGAAGGACCTGGCAGGAACGCAATGAAGAGGAAAGAGAATACCGCGAAAGAGCAGTTACAATAATCATAGCGGAATTTGTTAAGAAGGGCATTCGTTTCCGGTATGAAGATATAGAGACACCGGTGTTTAGAGGGGTCATGGGCGAGGTATCGCGTCACAGTTATGAGTTTGGAATTGAAAAATGGGGCGGAGAAATAAAGAAATGGACATTTGATATACGGTATTATGATAAGGAGAGAGCCAACCTTGCTTTTTCCAGATCATTGCTTGGTTCACTGTTATTTAAGAAGATCGGGCGAGATGAGAAGATTTCTTTTGTAGTGAATAATAAGGACGTTTTTGATTCCATGCGGAGATATGAGGGCAAAATAGCATACAGAGGGGATTTTTCGGTTATTTTAATAAATCCTGATGAAGATATGTATGAAGAGGTTTATCTTTCCCATTACATGGATGACGATAATGGAAATAATGATTTTTACTTATTTAGATAGGAGGTGATGCTTATGATTTGCCATAGCCGGGAAAACAAAAGAGACGCGTAAACGCGCCCCTCTTGGCTGAGATTACTCTCATCAGATGTTGCAGCATCTGAAATGAACCCATAAGGATTCCTGATAATCTATAATATAGCACGGTACAGCCGGTTTTTCAAACCAACTGTTGGGTTACTATCCGTGCTGAGGTTTTCTCAATGTTTTCCCAGAATAATTCATAGACTAAAGACTATACATGGTTTTGACCATGCTATAGCTGATACGATGATAACCCTTTTTGAGAGATAGGAAATGTGTATCTGTAGATAGGGCTTTCATCAGATTACACAAAAATAAAGACAGGAGGTGTTTTTATGCATACAACAACCGAATTTAAAGAAGATCTCCGTCAGCTGGTCAAGCAGGTATTGCGGGTGTCAACCCGTAATGTTGCGGAAGCTGTTTTAGTATTAGCTGTTTTGGCGGGGAGTATTACGAGAGAAGAGATTTTTGTTGCTCTTGGCCATCAGTTGACTGCTTTTTCATCTAAAATTAAGTCTCAGCTCACAAAAACAGGCGATGCCAGATCTGTTCAGCTAAGCAGGCCGGATGGACCGTGCGAGAAGGCACTTATTCCTACAGAAAAAGGGATTGAGAAAGCAAAAGCCATGATCCGAAGAACTCAGGTCATTTCCCTGCCAATGTGGACATCCGGCGATTACGATATTAACCGGCATGCGCTTGCGTATAACTTATTTGAGTTTTTGCGCATGGGCGTGCCAATTAAGTGGATGATCAGGGAGTTGGAACGAGACGAGGAGAAAGCAGAAGATTTCGAGCAGAAGGATAAAACCCCGCAAGAGGGTGCGGTCGTTGAATATGATGACGGACAACGAATCTTCATACAAGAGATAACGGACATAGAAAAGATGTATTCAATTGACTCGGAAATCATGAAATATGATAAGCCCCGGAAATTCTGGCAAAAACCACAGCCTGAAGAGTGCTTTTCGCGGGCAGGAGATATCCTTGTTTTTTCTACGCGGACATATCCGGAAGCGGAATGGAATAAGCGAGGCCAAATTAATATTTATTCAAAAAGGGAGATAAAACGCTTAATGGCGTGTATGAATGAGGTAGGTGCCCGTGATGCACGATGCTTCCTGGGAAGATCCGACCTGTATTCTAATCAGGAGTTTGTTTATAAGCTTATTTCTCGAATAGATCTGGAATCACCCGGGGTAGAAGTTACCGTTGGGTTCTTGGCAGATTTGATCAGTGAAATAGAGCATGGGGCGTGTTCACTTCGATTTGCTGATGCCAATCGTTTTCATTTTAATGAGGCGGTAACAGCGATACAACGTAGTGCCCAGATGTTATGCCAAGCTTCGGATCGCGGAGACGAAGTAGCTCAGAGGACCATAGTGGAACTTCTGAGCGGAAGAACTGTTGCCATAATCCCTACGAGCTTATTGTCGGAAAGGCTGCCTCTACTTCTTGATAATGAATTTCCTGTGCTGAAGAGAGGGATTGAAGATTTCTTGAGACGGAAACTCAATGAAAGGGAGTACGAGGAATCTCCAGGTGTAATCAGGATTGGTAATGGCCGCTTTAAGCCACACTATAACTATGTTACAGACTCACACTTATCTGTCGGGATAGATTTTCCCACCGTTGATACTGGAGCATTTCTTCGAATAAAAATGATATTGGACGATAAAGTTGAGACAAACAACAAGGAGACTCCGTATTTGCTGTACTACATATTTCGTGAAAAAGATGAAATTGAGCGATTTTTAAGGCTGATAGGTGTGGACCCGTCTCAAAACGCTTGGAAGGATTATTTAATCGAAAAGGGGTATTTTCGATTGAGGTTCCAGACTATTGACTGTTTATGTGGCAATCAAGAAACGGAATCATATTGAGTATCTCTCACGCAATAAATCTGTAGTAAGAATACGAAACCTATAACGCGGAAGATACGTATGCAGGGATGATTACAACAGATATTGATCTTCCCATGGATGAGACCAAATTTGCAGAACTGGACGCGCTCATCGATAATTTGATCAGATAGAGAGATGTACTTATGGCGGAGATAAAGCTTATTTTGACTGATGAAGAAAAGCAGGAGCTTAAGGAAAGAGCAAAGAAAAGCGGAGAGACCTTACAGGGCTATCTTCACTCGGTTTTATTTCAAAAGGAAAACATTTATTCAGCTTCATCGGCTTTTCAACGAGCGACCGATCCGGTTTTCATGGAAAGGTATAGGAACAAGTCCTTTGAATTAAGAGATTTGTATACCGATGAAGAGAGGGCGGTAATGACTACCGGATCGGCAGGTGCTTTGGGAAGACAGTTTATTGTTCAGATAAAGAAGGTTCATCCTGGGGTTATAGAATATATAAGCGGAGGGCGTAACGGCAGGAGAGCGAAATACAGATTTTTATCCGAATGACTTTTTTTATGATAGGGCAGAGCTGGAACCTTGTTCAGCAGTCGGCGTGTGATTATTCTTAGCCATGTGGTTTTGTCTCCTTTTTTTCGGAGAGATAGTGGCAGCTGAAGCTGCAAGAATATGAATATTTGTTATTATGTGGATGGGAAAGCCTAAAACATGATGAAAAAATCTATACACTATATATCACTGAAAAACATGCTGATCCATTGCGCTTGCAATGAATCAGCAGTACAATGCAGGTAGTGATCCATGAGGAGGTGCGCTATGTCAAGTACAATACAGATACGTGTTGAAGATGATCTTAAAACCAAATCCGATGCTTTATTTAGAGCGTTGGGAACAGATACGACATCCGCTATCAGGATGTTTCTTACCCAGGCCGTAGCAAACAACGGTTTTCCTTTTGAATTGAAGAAAAAAACTGCGAATCCATATGTGTCTTTGACAGAGGATGAGGTGCTTAAGAAACTTGAAACATCAAGACAGCACGCAGCGGAAGGCAAGGTGCGGGACGCGGATGATGTGATATCCGACATGAGACAGAAGTATGGAATATAAGGTTGTTATCACATCCGATGCTGAAGCGGATTTGGACGGTTTTTTACGATATCTTTTATTAGAAAAGAAAAGCGATCAGGCAGCTTCCAATGTACTGAATGACTTTGAAGCAACAAAGATAAGTCTCTCAAAAGTTGCCGGGAGTTTAAAATTGTGTGATAATCCGAGGCTTAGAGAGCTTGGATATCGGAGAATGAATTTCCTGTCGCATAGATATTTTATGCTTTTCAGACTTGAGGGGAATACTGCTATCGTAGATAACATATTCCATGAACTGCAGGATTACGAGAATAAGATAATGTAAGTACAGAAAGATGATATCCAGTCCTTCGGGGCTGTGGTGTACGCTAGGGCAGAACTGGAAACCTGTACAGCCATATCGGCGGACCTGCTCTTGGCGTGGCAAAGTAAATGAAAAACAGGTTGAGCCGAATACCTTTGTGCAACATTACCCATGTATTTTACACCACTAACTCCCCCATTGGGGGAGTAAAATTGCTTTTTTCAGCACATTTCTGCGACCCTTTGGTACGTTTTTGTAAACGGTATACTATATTCCATCTATGGAAAAGTACTTGCCGGTTACAGTTTTGAGATTTTCAGCACTTTTTTGCGACTTTCCGGAACGTACTCCTTGTGGTGTACGCTAGGGCAGAACTGGAAACCTGTACAGCTTTAGGAGACGGTTTGGTCACCTCTCCCACTACTACTTGGCGTCGCCCTCCACCAACTGAAGCGGTGTCTTTTGTTGTTTAAAATCCGATTTGTAATCCCCTGCGACTGCACTTACAATATAATCAGTAAATACGTACTCTACAGTAGGTTTTGATAAGGAGCAGGCAATGGCTGATATAGTAAAATTCAATGAGGGGTCCGAGGGCAGAGAGGCGCTGGAAAGAGCTGAAGAGATGCTGAAGAATCCCGGAGCGTATTCCAGGGAGGAGCGTCGGAAGATCATACAGGACATGAGATATGAGACCGAGGCGAAACTCCAGGGATGGACGGAAGAGGAAAAACTGAATAACAGAGCTGAGTTCGACAGGGAGAGCGATGAGTCCAGAAAGATGTTGGGCAATGAGTTTAAACTGATATATGACAACGGTGAAGGGCTTACCGAATTCGAAAAGAAGAAGACGGAAAAGTATATGGAGGAGCATCCCGAGGATAAGGACATCATAACCGGACTAATGAATATGATAGCCGCCGGGATCAATGATCCTGAGCATGTAACTGAATACGCAGACTAAAAAGCAAAGGACTACAGCATAAATGCTATGTCTTGATTTTATTGTCTTCAAAACAAGCATTGCACATAGCTATTTCTTTCTTGCCCTGTGATCACTTTCCCAGCAACTATAACAACTCTTTCCTTGAAAGTAAACTTAAAGCCATCAGCGGAGACAGAGCCTCCGGATATCATATCCGCGTGACGGGAATAGGGTTGAACTTCATAAATAAAACAGCTGTTAAATATCCATGCTATCCGGATTTAGTAGGAAATCGTATACACTCATCATCAGTACTCCTTCATCGTTGTAGAGAGGTGCAACGGCATCCTTAGTGATGATGATTTTCTTAAATCCGTCCCCCGTATTGATCAAGGATCTTTGTTCCTGTTCCAGCTTATCCACGTCTGGAAGCGCATATGCGGATTGAATATAGTATCTTTTCGAGCCTTTATTACATACAAAATCAACTTCAAGCTGCTTCCTTATTTTTTTCCCTGACTTATCAACTTCATTCATTACAACTACACCAACATCCACATTGAACCCGCGGACTTTAAGCTCATTAAAAATGATGTTTTCCATGGCGTGTGTCTCTTCCACCTGCCTGAAGTTAAGACGTGCATTTCTAAGCCCCAGATCGGTAAAATAATACTTGTATGGAGTACTTATATACTTTTTCCCTTTTATATCGTAACGAATTGCACTATCTATGAGGAACGAGTCCTTCAGATAATCAATATATTTTATGATAGTGTCTTTGCTAATATTCTTATTCTTGATGCTCTTAAATGTTGCCGAAAGCTTACTGGGATTAGTGAGAGAACCTATTGCCGAAGATAAGATATTGAGTAACTCCTCCAATTCAGCCTTGTTTCTGATATTGTTCCTTCCTGTAATATCTGAAATATAGGTTTCTTCAAATAATGATTTCAGAAAATCTGATTTCTGATCGGCCGTTTTAAAGCCCAGTACAAGAGGTATTCCACCGAATAGGACGTAATCTCTCCATCCGTCACTTCTTTCTCCCGGATAAACACTCATGAACTCAGAAAATGTTAATGGGTACATATGTACTTCGTCGCCGCGTCCGCGAAATTCTGTAATAATGTCCATTGAAAGAAACTTAGCATTACTTCCTGTCACATACACATCCACATTTTTCTTTCTTCCAAGGCTGTTCAGGACTGATTCAAAATCACCCAATAGCTGAACCTCATCAAGAAGAATGTAATACATATCGTCGTCAGCTATACGCTCCATCAGGTAGGGATATAACACTTCCGGATCCCGATACTTTTTGTTTTCAAAAGAGTCAAAAGCAATCTCTATAATATGATCCCTATCAATACCCACTTCAACGAGGTTTTCTTTAAACAGATTAAACAGAAGATAGGATTTTCCACACCTTCTTATACCTGTAACGACCTTGATCAGACCATTGTGCTTCTTTGATATTAGCTTATTCAAATATATATCTCTGCGGATTTCCATAAAGATCGCCCCTTACTCTAATGAACAAAAATGCGGAATCCGCGTTTTTGTCTAACGAGATTATAGCTCTCTTTATGAGAATGTTCAATATCCAAATGGACATTTTTGCGGATTCCGCATTTTTTAATGATAGCTGTGCGCAATCATCCTACCTATTGGAACCGATGATATAATAATAGAGAAGTTTAAGGAACAGGCTGAAGGGACCGGTATTCCATATCAGAAGAAGAAAGTTTCATTGTTTGGATAAATTTGACACTAAAATGTAGCCATTTTGCCATATGATAATCAAGGTGTTACAGAATAGACCTTGCTACATTAAGCATTTGTCATAAATCTTAGTAGAGAAGAGGATTATCGGGTATAATCGAGATAGTTTTTTGAATTTGAGGTAGCATATATGCATTTATCGTCTGTATTTAAGGAATATGGGGTAGATATAAAGAATACAAAGCTTGTACGGCACCCGCTTAATAAAACTGATATAAGGGATGTATATGAAAGGGGCATGATTGAGGCTTATCAGTCAAGCCAATCAAAGAATTGCTTCGACAACTGTAAATATATTGCATCGTTCATCGGAACTTCTGGGACAGAAGCCAAGTTCATAGGACTCTATGAAATTATTGAAACAATTGAAGGAGCAGCAGTTAGGAATCATATGCCTGAAGGATATCCATACCCAGATCATTTTGATGAGACCCATATATATTATGCAATGAAAAAAATGGATGTGATGAGCGATATGGATAATAAACTCATCATAGACTGGGGAAAGGGTGCATTGGCCTGGTTTCAGTGGGCAGAGAATGACAAGGAAGTTTTGTCGATTGCCAGTCGAGACGAAATTCCGTTTCCGGGGTACGAAGCGCTGATTCTTACCTATTCAGATCTCGCCAATATTGTAGATGGTGATATTCGCTATCAAAAGTGGCGAGAAGCTCTTTCGAATGTGAATGGCATATATTTGATCTGTGATACCAAAAGAAACAAGCAATATATCGGTTCGACATATAACGATATCGGAATTTTAGGCCGGTGGACTGAGTATGTGAAAACGCTTGACGGCGGAGATGTTGGGATTAAGAGCCATTTAAGGAAATACCCAGATGCTCATTTTGACTTTCAGTTTACAATTCTGAGAGTCTTGCCAAAGCCAATATCAATTAATGAAGCCACTCAGATAGAAAGCTTGTATAAGAATAAACTATGTACTCGGAATGAAGAAAACGGATTGAATAGAAACTAAAGGGGGCTATGGGTTTGAAAAGTTCGCATAATTAAAATTATACGAACATATGTTCGGCCAGCTCTCCGTGTTCCCTGTCCTATGCCAAGGGAGCACATCCGTTCTCCTTTCCTTCTTTTTGTGTACCCAATCGTAAAGCACATGCGTTCTTTTAATATGCTCTGTAGGTTTGGCAACTTCGTTTTATCGCACATCTGTGCTTTTATCTGATAATGTGTATGGCAAAAATAAGCACATTTGTTCTGTTTTGTGAAGAATATGCTCTTGATGCATTGAAAACAATTGTGCGGATGATATTTGATAGATTGCCGCCTCTTTTCGCATACCTTCTCACGATATTTGCTCCTGTTTCCATCAAAGCCTCCTAATCATCTATTCGATAGAGATCAACGCCGGCTGGGCTGACATCTCTTGGTTACATATGCTATTCTACGGACTCTGATGGATTATGTAGTTCCCCAAAGAATGTACTTTGGTACGGTGAGGATGGACTTTAAGGCAAAAAGAAGCTCTATCTCTGCTATATGCAGCTCCATGTATGGCGGACAGTCTGCCCTGCCAATGGGTTGGACCTGGGTCTTACTTACGACCAGCCCACAATTTTATATATCATCCTTCGATAATATCAGCAATGTACTTGTCAATCTTGATTGGTATTCCTTGTATTCATCAATCGGAATTATGTTTCTTCCAAAGATAGAAACAAAACCATCATTATTGCCGGTATTGAATGATTGAATACTAGCTTCTAACATCTCCTTATGAGTAGTCTGAGTCAGATCAAAAACATATCCACACTCAAGACATAATTCTCTGGCAAACTCGCGTTGAGCACGACCATTTCCTTCACGGAACGGGTGAAGCGCGTTCATATCTGCATAGTGCTTTGCAAAAATATCAACAAACCTCTCTCTGTCAGACCTTGCCTCACAACAAGAAGAAAAGAAATCTCCAAAAACACTCTCAGCGTATGATTCAATAAACTGGGCTCTGCAAAACAGATTACCCTTTCCTATATCTATAGTCCGAATCTGCCCTGCCCAATCAAATATATCCTGGAAGATAAAATGGTGAATATCCTTGAGATGCTTGAAATCAAAATTACCTTTGATCGGATGTAACTGAAGGTATGCAAGGTTACCACCGGTAGATAAAGCCTCAATCTCCCTTAATTTGTCCTCATTACGGCAATCAAACTTATTAATCAGAATGTTCGTATCAGGATAAACGTATTTATCAACGCTCTTCATGAGTTTGATACTTCTCCTTCAGTTTCCTCTGGAATTCCTCACGAGATATATCGCCCTTTACCAGACTCTCTATCTCAGATAGCCCTTCTTCGTTAAGCTGTAACTGCTCGATCGCTAATGTGGCTTTTGTCTGCCGAATTGCATCAATCTCAACAGGAGACAGATCGTTACTGATATACCCATCATTCTTCATAACACGAGAAATAAGAGCCACCAGATAATTAGGTGGCGTAGTAACTCCCTGCTCCCAGTGCTGAATATTAGCTACAGGGATTCCAAGATATGTTGCGAATCTATTTTGGCTCATCTGTGTAGTATTTCTCAGTTCTTTAATAGCGTTCATGGCGTGCCCTCCTGTATACTAATAGTATATACTTTTAATGCATATACGTCAATTCGGATAATCGCTCTTACCCTCGATCGAAGACTCATTTTGCTGAATTGGAAAGGCCTTCGGAGCATCGATAGTGCGCTTTCTCCAGTTTAGCTCCTTTTTTATGAGGTAGATTAGTCGTTCTATAAATTTAATCATTGTTTTAATCCTTGTACTTCAATATCAGAACAATAGTTGAAATAAGAAAGTCATAAAATCGTATTTCATTTATTCGGGAACAATTTCTTATTCATACCTGGCGGTACTTCCCCTCTCAAAAGGGCGTTTATCTCCTCCTGAGTCAAAAACAATTCCGGGTGCTCTCGAGCAAGTTTATCTTCAAGATAATTTTCATCTGATGTCCGTGCCTGGTATTCCGGATAAATGGCAACCACTTCTCCCGCTTCAACAGGCCAAGTACATGTCGAAGAAAAGCTTCGAAGACATACACGGACTTCAATAGTATTTCTAGAGGTGTTCATCACATATACCGGGCAGTTATATTTCCCACTAATCTCAAACCTAATCGGACCTGAGATCTCGGCTGAAATCCCATTATCTGGCATTTCGTAGTTGATATAATGTGAGAATATGCCATCGGCAATATGATAATTGTTGGATACAGTAGTCTTACCGTCTATTACGAAAACTTTTTCAACAAAGAAAGGATATTCATCCGTCAGCTTTATCATGATGTAATCTTCGTTTTTGATGTGCTTAAGAAATCTTTCATATGTCATGGTTTGCGCCTCGATTACTCCTCTACAAATGCCCATGTCTTCTCCACTGTATCGATCCAGACGAATCTCTCATCACCGATTGGCCGTCCATCCCTATATGTGGAAAAGATATCAAGCGTCAGGAGGTTCCCTTCTTCCAAAGCAGTTCTGACAGGCGTATGCCCAACTACCTGAAAAACATCCTGCGGATATATACGCATTTCTCCATACTGCGGTCTGGCCCATATCGGAGAATCATCCTGCCAAAGCTCTGTTTCCCCCATTCTATTAATTTTACCAATCATAGTATCCAAATCGGCTTTGCCATTCCCAAAATGCCTCATCACAAAGCTTTCAGTTAAACCGGCATGACTGAAGACAACATTATCAATCTTGTGGACATATTCACTATTCTCGGGCGGAATAGAGTTTCTCAAATCTCTTATCCTGCTAACTACAGTCTCTCTAGCGTAATATGAATATCCGGATTCCATTGCTTCCCACAGATAACTGACATCATGATTCCCATAACACCAGAATGTGTCGGGATGCTTGATTGTAAAAGCTATGGCGCCATCAAATGTCTCATTATATAAATCTATGTTCTTTTCTTGATACCAGTCATCGACCAGATCACCTAGCATAACAATGGCATCATAAGAGTCTTTGGAAATAAGTTCTGATGCATTTTCAAACATCCAGGGTTTTAAATGTACGTCCGGGATCACAAATACTTTACTCATAATCGTCCCCTATTCAATAACACCTGCAGGATATAGATCTCCACCCGGAAGAATGGGAGTTTCGTCCTCGGCGTTTTCTTCAGCAACTTCCTTTATGTCACCAGGCTCAAGCTTTATGGTACGCGCGCTAGTTTTGACAAAATGACTACATACTAAAGCATGGGAAGGGCTGCGTCTATTACCACGCCCCACGCTTAGCGTAGTGTCGATTTATCCCATTCCAACATGGCGCTAACCACATCCGAAACCGGTGTTCTCTCTGCGTTTATCTCTCCATAATTAAGCCTATTTCGCAATCCATATCGTCTAATGAGACCATAGGCCGATCTATGTCCCATCTTCTCTTGAAGGTAGAGACAGCCAAAAACCGTATGGATATAATAATCAATAGCATTATCCGACTGTTTGTCCGAACCATAAACAACATCTCTTGCTATGCTCTTAATCGAGGAATGCAATACTTGCTCAGGATAAAGCCTAAGGCATTTTTTAAGTGGGGATTTACGAACCACTTGTACCGCCTCTTTATATGTCATGCCGTAATTAACAGCCAACTCCTGTACCACATCATTTATGTATGATATCTTGGTCAGTATAATAAAATGTCTGCGAAGCCAACTCCAAGCTTTCTCAGCTATTCTCTCGTCAAACATATAACCATAGTCTCTGTTTTTTTCTTCAGGAGGGTTATCTGCCCATCCAAGCATGATTCCCTCAGCTATCTCAAAAGATGCATGTAAGTCTTTGTCCCCTGAAATCCAGTCTCCAAAAACAAACGATGGTTTCCCGTCATAGTACTCTCTCGCTTTTGATTTGGCTGTAAAATACGGGATCTCACCATTGCTATATCTCATGATGCGGTCTGTCATATTGAGCATTTTCTGTTCTTTTCTCAAAAATCCTCCTTGTTGCTCCCCATGTTAAACCCTATTCCTGAATTGCTGGCATATGCGTATCTCCTAGTATTCAACGCCCCGAAGCCTCTATACTTGCTGGTTACCATTCCAATTCCAAAGACATCTGTACACCTTGTCATACTTCGTAATAAAGCTCCAAGGCTATTCGAAGATTATAGAGTGCTTCCTCGGCGGTATTCCCTTGGGAAGACACTCTTGTCCGAACATCCTTTGCAATATAGGTGTCATCTTCTTTTACAGTAATTACAGAACCGGAAACGTTAAAAATAGACTCTGGCCCTAGCAGACGACTAGTGATGGATATGCTTTTACTCCGACGTTTTTCCAACTCTTCCGGCGAATGTGCATCTAATCCTATGATGATCCGACTGTCCTTTTTCTTTGCAATTTCCCAAAACTCCGGCCAAAAATGATGCTTATCCTCGAGAGAATGCATATTGATTTCCAACGGCATGTTGTGCTCTTTTGCTTTATCAATCAGTGTTTCAGATAAATTAGACATTTCATCTGTCCACTTTTTACATCTTCTAAAACTCCTGTCAGGATGAGCAACAACGTTAAACTTCCCGGAGCATATTCCTTCAATAAGAGCTCCCATAAGAGCTTTATATTCTTCGTTTTTAAGTCGCTCCTTATCCCAGTCAAATGTATGGATCTCTGGATTATCTGCATCTTCTGCCATATGTTGGCCTAACATAAGAACCTCAAATCTATCATCATTTAAGAGTTCATCGTAATATCCTTTCCGGTCGTATTCCGGAAGATACTCGATCTCCAGACCAAGATGTATATGTATCCGATCCTCATATTTCTCTTTCAGGCTCATTACGCTTCTGATATACCCGTCCAGTTCCTCATACAGCATCCTGTTACCGAATCGATCTCCAGGAAAAGGGGCGTGATCCGTAAACCATATCCCTGTTGCTCCCATTTGAAGCGCTTTCAAAACATAGTCTTCATCCGGAACCTCGTCCGCATGTTGGCATCTGTATGTATGTACATGAAATAAATCCGTCTCCGGGATACTTACTTTTGATATCATTTTCTCTTCCTCTGTTTCCAATAACTATTATATTGGGATAAAGCATAAATATAGTGGTAAAAGCAGGAAAATACTTCCCTGCGAAGGTGTAAAGTAGGGTGAACATGGATGGGTATTATATCCATAAGTCAGGGTGAACATTAGGGTGAACTGGTAAACTGGGTGAACATGGATGAAAAGCCAGTAAACACAAGGGTTTTGAACGCCCAGAAGATATGCAACTATTTATATCGCCTGCCCTGCTGTTGCCCCCTTAATATTCGCCTTTTTGCCAGACGTATTTTGCCTTGCTTTTTCCCTTTTTGCCCTCTTCGGCTCCTGCCATTTTCTTAAGGCATATCGGCCTGTATATTATCCGTATTTAGCTCATCTGTTCTACTTTTCATTTTAAGGCTTCTGTATATTCTGTATAAGGCTTCCTGCGTATTTAGCACATTTGTTCTGGTTTGCGTAGGTATTTTTTCATATCGGTATCGTCCTTTACTTCATCCTTGCGAACGGTTTGCTATACCAATGAGATCCAGCTCATGTCGTCCCAGCCCCTGTAAAATTCTCCTTAAGCTCCTGAAATCTTTCCTGCGATATTTCGAACCTTAACATTCGATTTATAACATCCCAATCATACCCTTTGCGTTCTGCATCACTGAAGTTGACTATTTTATCCATGTAATCTCCCTCCATGACTTAGCCATCTGCTGGTAGCTTCATATATATCTCCGATTTTACCGAAGAAATCGGCTAGAGCTGCCTCGTCTTCTGTTGTAAGTTCTTCGCTCTTTCCGTTCATATGTCCCTTGTTCTTTTCATGACACGCTTCAGCTACTGCAAGCTTCCTATTCTCAATTCTACGCAAGGAAGGATCATATGTCATTGAACTGGTGGTTAAGTTTTATTCCGGGGGTGCTATATTTCTCATAATTGTGAGAAATATACAACTTTTTCTGTTGACATCCGTTAGACAATGTTATATATTTCTAACAGATGTTATAAGTATGGCACTTAATTGTAACGCAGGAGGGTAAGCTATGAAGAAAAAACTGTCAGTTGTTCAATATGAAGTTATAGTCGATATAATCCAGGGGATTCTATGGTTAATATTAGGAATTGTCAGCATCGCCGTTCCCAGTAACTCCGCTATTGCTGAAATAATCAACCCTATTCTGCTTGTCGCGTTATCAGCATATGTTGTTGTATTAATTGTGATTCGAAAACACGGAAGAGAAAAGGCTGATGAAATGGCCTACGACCATATGAAAACAGCCGAATCATACGGATATCTCATAATACAAATTATGATGCTTGTTGTTCTCATTTGTTCTGAATCATTTGATCTTTTCGGTAAAATAATCATCCGTGTGGAACTATCCTCCATATTGCTGATTATTCTGGGTTTGTCAAGTATTATTACCGGTTGTATATTCGTGGTACTGGAGAGGGAGGTCCTAACCGATGCTGAAGACTAGAATACATGAGTACAGAAAAGATAAAGGCCTTCAACAGAGCGACCTAGCTCAACTGGTAGGCGTGCGGCGCGAAACCATAAGTGCTCTGGAGAACGGCAAATACAACCCCTCATTGAAGTTGGCCATGGATATTGCCAATGTTTTGGGGAAAAGCGTTGAAGAAATCTTCTTCTTTTCAGATGATGAGGAAGATGACGAGGACATGGAAGAAATCTGATTTTTTATATGAGGCAGTTTTTCGCTATCGACAATTTGTAGCCTTGCCCTAATTACCACCTTTTTTGCCTTCTTATTTCCTTCTCTTTTTCTTTCATTTTTTCGCATTATATTAATCCCTTTTCGGGAAAGTGTCCCTATTCTAATTCATATTCCTCTGATGCCGAAAGCCTCTATTCTATCATCTTTTATATCAATACCCTCAAGAATATGCTCCATAACTATCATCTCCATAGAGCATTTAGGACACGTTGTTCTTTTTACAACTTCTCCTGTTTCCTTTAATCTATATTCATGTATAGTTATGTCAAAACCATTTTTATTCCACATGAAAACATGACCACACCAAGGGCACTTTACTTCTCTATATTCGTATGTCATTTTGCAGCTTTCCTCATACTCATGATGTACAAATTTTGAATAGTTTTCGCCAGACCCACAATTCCGAAAAGGGACTCTTATTATTTCTTGTGCGTTTTTTGTTCAATTGGCTTCTATGGCTCTATTTAAAGGCTTTTCTGTTCCTTTTGCCCTGCCCCTTGCCCCATGGCCCTACTATCTGTTTCACTTCCTATCCCGCTCCGTCCGGTATGGCATAGTGAAGGAGGGAGCGTACATCCTCTTTTTACGTTTTTGTACGTTTTAACAAATACGTAAAAAGAGAAAGGATTCTCATCATTTTAGGTATTCCTGAAATTCAGGATCCGCCTCAAGCTCATTGATAATCATGATGAGAGCATCAATATTCTCTTTTAAGGCTTCCAGATCTTTTACTATGTCTTTGCCATATGTTACCAGCAAGGTATAGTCCAAATCAAAGCTTCCTGCTCCATACGAAAGCCATGGGCAATTCGTATTGCCCCCGGGCATGTTCACGGGCTTGAATTTAAACATGGGAACATTGAAGCCTTTCGGCTTTTCCCATAAAATCTCAGCTCCGTGACCACGAAAAATTTTCCTTGTCCCGTTTCTCATTACTACACACTCCATCTGACTCGTCCTCCATTATCTTCTTAATTATATACCTTTTGTCGTACGATTCATCTTCCGCCATTTTGCTATGATTGCATTATGCTGAACCGCTCTCACAACATACTCTTCGTCTGGAACTTCGTCCGCCTGTTGGGACTCAAACCCCATGTATGTTGCTATGTCCAGTACTTTTATGTGGTTTTCTTTTCGGAGATCTCTGATCCGGTTGCCCGTTGCTTCCATGTTTATCGTAGGATATACGTTCATGTTTTGTCCCTCCTGTTATTCTGTTCTCATCTGCTACATATAAATTGTAAACTAACTGTGCCGTTGACCGTCAGGAACATTTTAAGCAAATATATGTCCTTGTTTTGCCATTTTATTTGCGATATTTCGGCATTATAAGTTCATATGTATGCACTCGCTTATCCCAGCTGCCTCTACTGATGTTGGCGTGCTTGCAACATTTCTGCTTGTCGTCGCGATCGCTTCCCCGCCCCTGTTCTCCCATCTGTCCACAGCAGCAAAAAAACCTCTTCTGATATCCTCTTTATCTCTGCAGGTAAACCCCTTGAGCGGAATGATCTCCTTCCCGTCGAGGCTATCGTACATATCGGACATGTACGCCATACACGTCTCTTTTGGGGGAAATGTCCTAAACGATCAGTTTTACGGATTTCCCTTCTTTCAGATTTTTATCCATTCTCTCCGGGGAAATCCTTAAGCAGGAGCTGTATCTCAGGTTTTCCAAGTCTGTAATGCATCAAGTTGTTTCTGAGTTTCTTTTCATCTTCAAAGCACTTCACTATATGCCATATATAAAGACTTGCCTCTGTATCCTTAAAATCTTCAAGATTATCTGAATAAAGCCTCTTATTATTGCTCATGTTAACAAAAGGATTTCCAAAAACGGACGCATATTTGTATCGTGGGTGATATAATGCAACTCGTTTTCCGTTTTCATATAAAAGATACGCCGGTAAATAGTCTTCGTTTATAAGATGCCTGCAGGCTTCAAATCCCATTTTTTCATATTTGGATGTATCCTCTCCAACCCAATAGGATTTTTTATCATCATAACAAATGCCTGTAATATCATAGCGACACAATTTAAGAAGTTCATCATCGCTGACATTTCGTACATAACGGATATGATATGTTATACAATCCATGTGATATGTACTAGAGAACCCATATACATTTTGAATGATCTTTGCAACATCTGTTTCTGTGTATGTCCTCTCAGCAATGATATCAACATTTTTCTCTTGAACTATATTTAACTTTGGATCATCCGAGTAATAATCTGTGACTATTTCACCGGCTTTGCTTTTCTCATATCTTTTTACTCTCGCGTCATCTGTTCCTTTCATCAAAGGAATCCAATTCTTTTCAAAGAAAGCCAGATCATCTGTGAAAAAGCGGATCACCCCATCACATATAGGCGAACAATTATGATCATAAAGCTGAATTTGATACATATTCATATTCTTTTATTCCATCTTGTCACAAATACGCTTTATTGCAGAGAGTCTTCCGCTAAAAACAACCAGTCCCATTGCTGTACTTTCATTTATCGTTCCCGGCGTATATATCAGTCTGTCAAGTATATCTACATTTCTATACAATTCCTTCAAATAAAATCCGTGAGGATCGCAGAATATTCGCATCAATGGATTCCTGCTTACCGGAATAATGAATGCCTCGAACGCAAGTAGTTTATCCAGTATCAACGTATAGTACGCATCACACACTACCATCTGTTCGTCTCTGGATAGTCTCTCAGGAAGTGTAAAATCAAGAACCAGATTGTGTGATGCCGCCGTATCTATGTATCTGCTTATGATTTTGCTTCTTTCATCTGTTGAAACTCCTTTAAGCGGACCTGATTCCAATCCACAACAGATGGCCATCAGTCTCCTTAAATCCTCCATATGCTCCCTCACTATGCATATAATAATCTGGATTTTCTATTTCTCCCGTCATCATACATAATGATTCTTAAACTAATTTTTTACAATAAACTACTGGTTTAAAGTCAATCCGGAGTTACAGAAAAATACATAAGATGCAGAAACAGACGTATAAGAAGCGTCACACGAAATACAGAGGTGCCTTATTATTACAAGTTTGTCGTTCTATTCATAATATCTTACTCTCCAAGCCGATCCAAAGTCATCCGCACACAAAAAACAATAACTTCGCCTGCACCGTCAGACCCTTCGGAGCCTTAGCCTGTTTCAATGCCCTGTTCCGGGCTTATCCCTTTTCTACCAATGCAGAGTTTGAGAGAATTAATACAGAAGCGGGTGTTTCAATGCCCTGTTCCGGGCTTATCCCTTTTCTACAGGAAAGTAAGAAGACTAAGGAGTACAAGCTTAGTGGTTTCAATGCCCTGTTCCGGGCTTATCCCTTTTCTACGGATGAAGCTGATGAATGGAGTTGCAAAGGTATTCCTTGTTTCAATGCCCTGTTCCGGGCTTATCCCTTTTCTACATTTTGAAAATATGGAGGAAAAGAAATGGAAAAACTGTGTTTCAATGCCCTGTTCCGGGCTTATCCCTTTTCTACAGTTGGGTCTGGGAGACCGCGGAAATAGCGGGTTGCAAAAGCGTTTTTTGCATATAATTGTCAGACAACTCCGATTTTTTGTGTTTTTTTCATTATTTTTTGTCTTTTGCCAAAAAAGCCATAAGATGTTACGAAATTATTACATGATCAACTTGTCAATGTACCGGGATTCCCGTTCAAATTAAGTTGCCAAGGAACCTGACATTTACAGTATACCGCCCTACTACAAGACTTGTACAGACCCATTTCTTCTTACATTCGAGACTTCTTCCTGAAAGCTCCTGTAGCTTGTTATGGATATTCATCTCTACCTTAATCCTAATTTCTATTGTCCCTTTTCGGAAAAAAGTGTCCCTCAGGCTATCCGTATGATCTGTTCGTATATAAGTATCTCTTTGTCATTAATGTTACGGTTATCGTGGTAATGACCAAAGAACCATTTCCTGTAATTTACGTAGTTTTTGATAAATTCAAGATAATCAGTCTCCCTATCAGCTGCATATAGACCATCTCCGCCAAGTTGGCTTTGCGTCCCGGTTGAGCAGCAATGCGTTATAATGTAGTCCACAGTATAATCATGCTCTCTCAGATTTTTACGGCCCTCTTCCATCTCTTCGTCAGATGCCAGCTCTTCCTTCCACCAGGACAGATGATTTATACGATATGGTGTATAAGCCCTGTCCAGCTTTTTCTTTTTTCTCTTGAAGTTCGGATCATCTGTCTCAAGGATTCCTCCGGTCATGTCGTGGCTGCTCGCACCCCCGAACGTAAATATAGTCTTTCCGCTGATCTCGAATACCTGTCCCCGCATGAGATGAAGTATATGCGGTCTTATTTCATGAACTCTGCCGCCGTGCCATTCTTTGACAGGATATCCGTTAAGCCTGTCGAAATTCTCATGATTTCCATCAACAAAAAGAAGTGAATAGGAACGCTCTTCGAACCAGTCAAGCCAGTGTTTCTCATGCTTACTTTCCCATCCAACATCCCATATCCCCCCGAAGTCTCCGCATATGATAACGTAGTCATCCTTTGTCATTTCCTTTTGCTCCGGGAAACTAGTCGTATTAAACCGTCTGTCAAATTCACTGTGTGTATCGCCTGTAACGAAGATCATTTCCCCATGCCCTCTCTAAATTGCAATACTACATATGAAACAATTCCGCACCAAAATTTTTGGTTCAATTCGCGTTATCCCTAAAACAGGCCCCTAACCCGCCCTGTATGATCTTTTTATATGTTGATGCAGGATATTCATTAATGTATTTCCTGATTATTTGTTCTATATGTTCTGAGCGGATATAGTCCATCAACCTCTTTGAATTTCGTTTGATCTCACTTAACTGCATATATCGGAACAATTCCAGCATCTGCAACCCCTTCCAGTTTTCCCCGGTGATCTTTACATTACACCTATGTATCCTGTACGGGATGTTTTCTATATACACTATTCTGTTCCTGCCAGCTGCATGATTTGTATATATATCGATTATCGCAGGCACCTGCGTTGTCAAATGCAGTTCATTTATTAAGTAAGGACCTCCGTAAAAACCTTCCGGTTCATTCTTATCCTTTATATACTTTTTGAAGCATATAGCATCCGGATGGGGCACACTTTGCCCTATTAGTGTGTCGGTCGCAAAATAGTAAATTCCGCGTCCGGCTTTAGCTATTTTACCCTCTTTGTATTTTCTCAGCAGATACTGCCGTATCCTGGCATAGTTTTCTTTATCGGAGATCTCTGTTAATAAAAACGGATTGTTTTCTCCATATTTTTCCTTTAATTGGTCTAATAAAGTATCCATTTCCGATCTCCCCACGAATTGAAACGATAGCCATAACAAAGCAGTTATAATTACATAAAGATCTTCCGTATATGGATAAATATATTCTATCAAATCCCAAAAGTATATGTACTGTTAGTTCGTTACAAAAACAGATACAAAAACAGATAAACTTTCAGTTTATATACTTTTTATCTGATCAGAGTTATTCTATTTTCATGACTAATACCCTTTCTATATTTATGGTTCCAATATAATGAAGGGTTCAAACAGAAAGAAGTAAAAATATTATATAATCATAGATGTGAAAGGAACATATATGGCAGAGATAATAGATATAAGAAAAGGCATTATAAAAAAGCCCACAGATGAGATGACAATGGATGAGTTCATTCAGCTACATCCGGAAATGCTCGGTGAAGAGTTGGACAAACAGGCTGATGAACTGATAGAAAAAATCGGAACGCTGGAAATCATTGAAAAACACAGAATGGTCCGTGATCTCGAAAAAGAATCGGAGAATATGGGAGACAGCGAATTTGAAGAACGCAGGAGAGAAAGGATATCTCAAAAACTAGAGGACATGCTGTCTGAGAGCCTGGATCTTTTCGATCAGCCGGTAGTTCCTGCCAAACCTGTCACAGAGTGCGGAACGGTGACGATTGATTCTCTGTATCATAAGGGCCTATGCGACGAATCAAACTGGCTTACCCTAAAGAAGATAGCGAGAAATAATTCCAGAGCAGTCATATTCGGCAGCAGAGAGAGCAAAATGACAATATACTTAAAAGCACTGGCTCATGAAGCCTCCGGGAAACGTGATATCATATACGTATCCAGTAATCCACGTTATGTACGCATACAGGCAGATGGCAGGAACAAACTGGTATTCGATCCTTATGAGATAGATGAAGCCATCAGATCCTTCGATCCTACACGAGGCCATGTGTTTATCGAGGACGAAAATGAAAATATGATTAGTGCCGGCATGCAGGACTTCCTCGAACACAAATACTCTTTTTCCATGATCAAAAAGGTCGATTATCGGTCAGGATACAAACACATCGATCCTTTGGAACTGTCCAGGCTGATCATAAATGAGACCTGCAAGGATATAGATCCTACCGTCAGGGACATACCTGATCACGATCTCCTTATCAAGAAGAGACTGATGGAATTTGTGCATGGAACATATTTTATTCAGATTGACGGATGCAGATGTGAAATGATATCATTTTGCGAGAAACAGCCGTCGCAAAAAAAGATATAGACTAAGGAGATTACACTCAAAGAGGAGGACAAGACATGTACACTTATGAAGAGTATCTGGATTCATCAAAAGTAGACACCCTGACCTTTGAGGAAGCAATGGATATTTATTCAGGAATGGTAAAAAGCATGAGGGTTTCCACCTTAGACGCTGGAGATAAGACAGAATTTTGGGAAGACTTTGTTAATAGTGCCATAAAATATACATCCAAACGCTGCAAATGGGAGATCATGAGCCGGGAGGCTAGGATCGAGGAAGACGACGGACGGACCAAGGCACACGATGCACTGATAAGTGCAACGGATATTCTTGCAAGAAATCTCGGTGGTAAACACGGGGCAGATGTATCATGGCGGACCAGCCTCGGAGACGAAAGAAAACGGATAGGCGATTTTGCCTGCTTTGTGGTTTATATGCTGGGGATATCAAACAGATAACTCGGCAGGCTCAGAAGAGGTTAGAGATTTATTTCTTATACATTTCTGTTTACTCTGATGCTTTAAAATTATATACAGATTTCATGATGCCTATCACATCAACTGACTCCCTTATTACATCTATGATGTCTTCCAGAGATTTGTATGCCATGGGTGCTTCGTCCAGAGTCTCTTCCGTTATCGAAGTAGTGTAGATCCCTTTCATGGTATCCCTGTATT